>ERZ1694706.39-NODE-39-length-77033-cov-26.431799_pt1 | contig 77033 bp, 71 predicted proteins | sample MGYA00581716_ERZ1694706 | MGnify/ENA primary metagenome ERZ1694706 (study PRJEB42213, sample SAMN07424529) | human gut metagenome | biome: ENVO:00009003; feature: ENVO:2100002; material: ENVO:00002003 | host: Homo sapiens | place: USA | collected 2014 ... | reverse complement strand
CTTATGCGATCGTCGGCAGCGTCAGATGTGTATAAGAGACAGGCTGCACCCTGCGCCCAAACCCACGCCGCCGCCCATCGTGGCAGACCCGGTAGTCACCGCTGCGTCAGATTTCTTTGCTAAGGACTCCCCCCAGCCGGAAGAGGCTTCCCCTGCCCCTGTTTTTGATACTTCCATCGTCCAGCCGGCAGCGCCGGTGGTGCAGCCGCAGATGCCGCAGCCGCCGGAAGCTGCGCCCATCCAGCCCGCCGTGCCCCGGGTAAGTGCCGAGAACGCCGTGGCGTTCCGCTCTGCGCCGGACGAGGACGGCTGGATCAGCATCACCGCCGAACCGGTGGAGGAAAAGGACATCAACTCGCTGGTGGCAGCGGCCATGGAAAAGCCCGCCGTCTCGGAGCAGGCAGCCGCTACCGCCCCCACCGAGGAAGCCGAGCCGGTGGACAGCTACGAGTACCAGTACCCGCCCATTGAGCTGTTTGAAAAATCGCAGGAGGAAAGCGACCCCGGCGCACAGGAGGAGCTGAAGGCCAACGCCCAGAAGCTGGTGGACACGCTGGAAAGCTTCGGCGTGCGCACCCGGGTGCTGGATATCTCCCGCGGACCCTCTGTTACCCGGTACGAGCTGCAGCCCATGGCGGGTGTGAAGATCAGCCGCATCACCTCGCTGGCAGACGATATCGCCCTGAACCTTGCGGTGGCAGATGTGCGTATGGAAGCCCCCATCCCCGGCAAGCCCGCCGTGGGCATCGAGGTGCCCAACCACAAAAAGACCCCTGTGTACATCCGCAGTATCTTTGAAAGCCAGAGCTTTCTGCGCATGACCTCGCCGCTGGGCATCGCCCTTGGCAAGGACATTGCCGGTGTGGCGCAGGTGACCGACCTGTGCAAGATGCCCCACCTGCTCATCGCGGGCAGCACCGGCAGCGGTAAATCCGTGTGCGTGAACAGCATTATCATGAGCCTGCTGTTCCGCTCCAGCCCGGAGGACGTGAAGCTGCTGCTCATCGACCCCAAGGTGGTGGAGCTGGCCGAGTATAACGGCATTCCCCACCTGCTGATGCCCGTTGTCACCGAGCCGCGCAAGGCCGCCGGTGCACTGGGCAGCGCGGTGCAGGAGATGGAGCGCCGCTACCGCCTGTTTGCGGAGAACAATGTGCGCGACATCAAGTCCTTCAACAAGCTGGCTGCCGAACAGCCGGAGCTGGAAAAGATGCCCTACATCGCCATTATCATCGACGAGCTGGCCGATTTGATGATGGTGGTGGGCAAGGATGTGGAGGATTCCATCTGCCGCATCGCCCAGAAAGCCCGTGCCGCCGGTATGCACCTGATCGTTGCTACCCAGCGCCCCAGCGTGGACGTGATCACCGGCCTGATCAAGGCCAACATCCCCAGCCGCATCGCCTTTGCGGTGTCCAGTCAGGTAGACAGCCGCACCATTCTGGACGGTGCCGGTGCAGAAAAGCTGCTGGGTCAGGGCGATATGCTCTTTATGCCCGTGGGCGCACCCAAGCCCACCCGTATCCAGGGCACCTTTGTGCGGGATGAGGAGATCAGCCGTGTGCTGGACTTCATCAAGTCCAGCGCCACCGTGCAGTACGACGAGGCCATGATCGAGGCCATGGAAAAGCACGCCATTCAGGACGGCAAAAAGGGCGGCGGCGGTGCCGACGCCGAGGAGGACGCAGGCTCCGACCCCATGTTCAAGCAGGCCGTGGACGTGGTCATCGACGCCGGTCAGGCTTCCACCAGCCTGTTGCAGCGCCGCTGCAAGCTGGGCTACGCCCGCGCCGCCCGCATCATGGACGAGATGGAACAAAAGAGCATCATCGGCCCCTACGAGGGCGCAAAGCCCCGCGCCGTGCTCATCAGCCGCCAGCAGTGGCTGGAAATGCAGATGAACCAACCGGAGGAATAATAAAGGAGCATTATGGAACATTCTACTCCCCAGATCTACACCGAATTTCTTCCCATCAGCCGGGCGGACATGGAAGCCCGGGGCTGGGAGCAGCTGGACTTTGTGGTGGTAGGCGGTGACGCCTATGTAGACCACCCCAGCTTTGGCACCGCCATCATCAGCCGCCTGCTGGAGGCCGAGGGCTACAAGGTGGGCGTGTTGGCGCAGCCCCGCTACACCGACTGCGAGGACTTCAAGCGGTTCGGCAAGCCCAAGTACGGCTTTTTCATTGGCGGCGGCAACGTGGACAGCATGGTCAGCCACTATTCCGTGGCAAAAATTCCCCGCGCCGAGGATGAATACTCCCCCGGCGGCAAGGCCGGTGCCCGCCCGGACCGCAGCGCCACCGTATATACAAAGCTTGCAAAACAGGCCTACCCCGACCTGCCGGTGATCTTAGGCGGTCTGGAAGCCAGCCTGCGGCGGTTTGCCCACTACGATTACTGGCTGGACACCGTGCTGCCCAGCATCGCCGAGGACTCCGGTGCGGATCTCATCAGCTTTGGCATGGGCGAACACCAGACCGTGGAGATCGCCCGCCGTCTGGCCGCCGGGGAGCCGGTGGAGACCATCACGGACGTGAACGGCACCTGCTACCTGACCGATTTCGACCACCTGCCCCAGCGGTATGTGGAGTGCGCCGGTTTTAAAAAGGTGGCCAGCGATAAGACCGCCTACGCCAAGGCCTGCCGCATCCAGATGGACAATCAGGACGTGGTCAGCGGCCAGATCATCGTGCAGAAGCAGAGCGAAAAGTATCTGGTACAGAACATCCCCGCAAAGCCGCTGGTGCGCGGAGAGCTGGACAAGGTGTACGCCCTGCCTTACACCCGCCGGTACCACCCCATCTACGAGAGCATGGGCGGCGTGCCCGCCATCCGCGAGGTGCAATTTTCCATCATCCAGAACCGCGGCTGCTTCGGCGGCTGCAACTTCTGCGCCATCCAGCTGCATCAGGGGCGGCGGGTCACCAGCCGCAGCGCCGACAGCATCGTAGAGGAAGCCGAGCGCATGACCCACGAGCCGGATTTCAAGGGCTATATCCACGATGTGGGCGGCCCCACCGCAAACTTCCGCTTTCCCTCCTGCCGCGAGCAGATGCTGCGCGGCATGTGCACCGGCGGCAAGCACTGCCTTGCCCCCACCACCTGCTCCCACATGATCGTGGATCACAGCGACTACCTTAAAATTCTGCGCCGGGTGCGGGAGCTGCCGGGCGTGAAAAAGGTGTTCATCCGCAGCGGCATCCGGTTCGACTACCTGATGGCTGACCCGGACGATACCTTCTTTAAAGAGCTGGTGGAGTACCATGTGTCCGGCCAGCTGAAGGTCGCCCCGGAGCACTGCGCCCCTAACACCCTTGCCTACATGGGCAAGCCCCCCATCGAGACCTTCAACAAGTTCAAGGATAAGTTCTACGAGCTGAGCAAGAAGGCGGGCAAAAAGCAGTATCTGGTGCCCTACCTCATGTCCAGCCACCCGGGCAGCACCCTGAAGGACGCGGTCTATCTGGCAGAGTACCTTTATAAGAACCACATGCGCCCGGAGCAGGTGCAGGACTTCTACCCCACCCCCGGCACCGTAAGCACCTGTATGTTCTACACCGGCCTCGACCCCTACACCCTCAAGCCGGTGTTTGTGGAAAAGACCCCCGAGGGCAAGGCTTTACAGCGTGCACTGCTGCAGTACTACGAGCCCCGCAACGCGGAAAAAGTGGTCAAGGCCTTGCAGCTGACCCACCGGGAGGACCTGATCCCCCTGCTGGTGCCCGCCGTCGGCCGCCGCGCGGTGCAGCGCACCGCCCGCCGAGCAGAGAGCGCCGAGGTGACCATCCACAACGATGGCACCTATACGGTACACCCCAGCCAGAAGGGACGCAGCACCGGCAAAAATGCCCGTGCCGCCGCCCCGGCAGGCCGTCAGCCCAGCCCGGGCGCGCGCTTTGCGCCCAACTCTGCGCCCGGCCACAAACCCAAGAATAATCAACAGAAAGAGGCCGCAACGTGGAAAACCGGAAAGAAGAAAAAGTAACCCTGCTCCCCCGCCGCCTGTTCCTGCGGCTGGCTGCACTGGCGCTGGCCGCTGTGCTGGCGCTGGGGCTTACCGCCTGTGACAGCAGCGGCGGACACATCGTCAAGCCCTCCACCGGGTCAAGCCAGCCCTTTGAGATGCACTTCATTGACGTAGGACAGGCGCTGAGCGTACTGGTGGAGTGTGATGGACAGTTCATGCTCTACGATGGCGGCAATGTGGACGACGGCAGTCTGGTGGTATCCTACCTGCAAAAGCAGGGGGTGGAGCAACTGCAATATGTGTTCTGCTCCCACGCCCACGAGGATCATGTGGGCGGGCTTGCCGCCGTAATGGCAAAGTTTCCGGCGGGGCACGCTTACAGCCCGGTGACCGAGAGCAGCACCAAATGCTTCAATGATTTTGTCAAGTACACCCGGCAGCAGGGCTTGCAATTGGAGGTGCCCTCCGTGGGCATGGTCTGGCCGCTGGGCAGCGCCACCGTCACCATGCTTGGCCCGGTAACGCAGTACAGCGAGACCAACAACACTTCACTGGTGCTGCGCATCGACTACGGCAACACCAGCTTTCTGCTGACCGGCGACATGGAAAATACCGCCGAGACCGACCTTGTAAACAGCGGTGCCAACCTGAAAGCCGATGTGCTGCAGGTAGGGCACCACGGCTCCAGCACCAGCACCGGCTACCTGTTTTTGAACGCAGTGCTGCCGGAAATGGGCGTCATCTCCTGCGGCGCAGGCAACAAGTACGGCCACCCCCACGAGGAGACGTTAAGCATCCTGCGGGACGCAAAGGTGGACGTCTACCGCACCGACCTGCAAGGCACCATCACCATTGGCAGCGACGGTCAGAACTTCACCGTGGGCACCGAGCGCTTTGTGCCGGACAGCCAGCTGAACCCCACCGACCCGTCGTCCTCCAGCACTGCGCAGCAGGCCTACATCGGCAACGTGAACAGCAAAAAGTTCCATCTGCCCACCTGCGCAAACCTGCCTGCGAAAAAGAACCAAATCCTCTTTTCCAGCTATGACGAAGCCATTGCCGCAGGCTATACCCCCTGCGCAAGCTGCATCAAATAAAAATATTTTTATAAAAAGAAAGACACCGGCGGCCTGCAAGGCTGTCCGGTGTCTTTCTTTCATAATCGTTACTGTGCAGCGGGGAACTCCTTCTCCCGCTCTTCTTTCAGGATGGCAGTGGCGCGCTGCATGGTGGCAGCGGCGCGGCGCAGCTCTTCGTCCCCAAGTTCGGCGCGCATCCGGCGGTAACAGCGCTGCAAAAGCGCCTGCTCCTCTGCCATCAGCTCCACCGCCTTGCTGGAAAGTTCCACATAGGTGCGCCCGGCCTCGCGGTCGGTTTTCCACGTCACAAAGCCGCTGTCCTGTAGCTTCTCGATGCCCTTGGAAAGCTCGGTCACCCGCAGCCCCATGGCGGCGGCAAGGTCGGCAAGATAGAGTTTTTCGCCGGGATGTGCCTCCTGCTCTACCTTGATATAATACAGGATGAGATAATCTGCCCGCTGGATGGTGCTGAACACCTTATCCACGTTAAGCTCGTGGAGGAAGAACCATTCCCCCTGATGCTGCTGCATTTCTTCCATGCTGATGCCCTCCCTTTATGCCCGCTGGCTGCGCGGGATATAATCATGGGTGCCGCCAAGGCTCTTGTAGGCCGGGCGGATGATCTTGTTGGCGCTGAGCAGCTCCTCGATGCGGTGGGCGCTCCAGCCCATGACGCGCGCCACGGCAAACAGAGGGGTGTACAGTTCCATGGGGATGCCCAGCATCTCGTACACAAAGCCGCTGTAAAAGTCCACGTTGGGGCTGACGCCCTTGAAGATCTTGCGCTCCTGCGCGATGAGCTGCGGTGCCATGCGCTCGATGCGGGTGTAGAGGGAAAGATCCTTATCCCGGCCTTTTTCGTGGGCAAGCTGCTCCACATAGCCCTTGAACACCACCTCACGCGGGTCGCTCAGGGAGTAGACGGCGTGCCCCATGCCGTAGATCAGCCCCTTGCGGTCGAAGGCCTCGCCATGGAGCAGCTTTTTCAGGTAGGCTTCCAGCTCCTCGTCGTCCTCGATATCGTGGAGGTTGTCCCGGATGTTCTGCATCATGTGCATGACCATCAGGTTTGCACCGCCGTGGCGCGGGCCCTTGAGGGAGCACAGCGCCGCCGCCATGGCCGAGTAGGTGTCGGTGCCGGAGGAGGTGACCACGCGGGTGGTAAAGGTGGAGTTATTGCCGCCGCCGTGCTCGGCGTGCAGCAGCAGCGCCACGTCCAGCACGCGGGCTTCCAGCGGGGTGTACTGCATATCCGGGCGCAGCATCCGCAAAAAATTCTCTGCGGTGGAAAGGCTGGGGTCCGGGCGGTGGATATACATGCTGGCGTCTTTTTCGTAGTGGTTATAGGCGTGGTAGCTGTACACCGCCAGCATGGGGAAGATGCCTGCCAGCTGGATGCTCTGGCGCAGCACGTTGGCGGTATCTAAATCTGCCGCCTTGGGGTCGTAGGACGCCAGCGTCAGCACGCTGCGCGCCATGCTGTTCATGATATCGTGGCTGGGTGCCTTCATAATAACATCGCGGGTAAAGTTGGTGGGCATGGTGCGGCACTCGCCCAGCACCGCACAGAACTGTTCCAGCTGCTCCGGGGTGGGCAGCTGACCAAACAGCAGCAGATAGCCTGCCTCCTCAAAGGCAAAGCGGCTGCCGCGGCTGCCGTTGATGAGGTCTTTTACGTCATAGCCGCGGTACAGCAGCTGACCGTCTGCCGGGTGCTTGACCCCGTCCACATACTGGAACGCCCGGATGTCCGAGATGTTGGTCAGACCTGCCAGCACGCCCTTGCCGGTCTCATCGCGCAGGCCGGCCTTGACCCCGAACTCCCGGTAGAGATCCTTGGGGATGCGGTCATGCTCTGCGCAAAGGGGCTGCTGCTGGTCGAAGTAGCTTAATACATTCTGCAAATGATCCATGTGTCTGGCTGCTCCTTTCCTGTTCGTCCATATCAGTTTCTCGTTTTTCAATAGCTTTTATATTACAGAACGGATATTTCACTGTCAACCAACATTTTGTAAAAAAATATAAAACAATTCAACCGTAGGGGTCGTACAAATCGTACTCCTCGGTCTCCTGATGCTTCTCTTCCAGCACCCGGATGGCCTGTTCCAAGGCGCTCTGGGAGCAGCCGCTCTCGCTTACCAGCGCATGGACGGCGGCGGCAAGGTCGCCGTCAAACAGGGTATCCAGCCGCTGCCGCATACAGTACACGCCGTAAGCCCGCCGGGTGACCAGCGGCACATACACGTTGCAATTGCCCTGCTTTGCCGACCTGACCCAGCCTTTTTCCTCCAACCGGTAGAGAAAATTCAGCACCGTAGCCGCCGCCCAGCCGGTGGCCTTGAGCTTCTGGCTGATGTCCCGCCGCGCCGCCGCGCCCGGGCACGCCCACACCGCAAGCATCACCTGTTCTTCCGCCGCCGAAAGTGGCCGCAGGGTATCTGGTAAGCCATACATCTGTTGTACCTCCGTAAATGTTTAGCGGGCTCGCCCTCTCAGGCGCTCCCGAAACACCCCCTCAGTCTGCTCACTGCGTTCGCAGCCAGCTCCCCCAAGGGGACGCCTTTGGGCTATGCCGGAAACTTTCTCGCTACCGCTAAAGCCGTCCCCTTGGACAGACTCTCCCCGGCCGGGGAGAGATGTCGCGTTAGCGACAGAGTGGGGAGCGGGTGGCTTGACGCGAAGCGGCAAGACGGAAGGGGTACCCGTCCGGTTTTGACTGCGGGAGTTTTCTTTTACATTTGTCTTAGTATTCCCAGTATACCGCATTTTCGCCAAGGGTGCAAGGGTGGAAAATCCGCATGGAATCAGGGGATAGTGCATATCTTTTACAATCGTCTTATATTTTGTCTCTGCACGGCGCACATTTGTATGCTTTGTGCCATCAGGCGGGGTACAGGGGCCATATCTTTGTGCAAAGATGCTCTTGTTTTCGGCAGGGAAAAACCGGTATACTACGGCTACAGAAAGTAACAGACGCATCGCAAAACTAGCGGTGCTGCGTGATAGGTTCATCACAGGAAAAGGAGAGGTTCATTATGGCACGAGTATATAACTTCAGCGCAGGCCCCAGCATGCTGCCCGAAAAGGTGCTGCGGCAGGCACAGGCCGAGCTGCTGGAATACGGCGACAGCGGTCAGAGCGTCATGGAGATGAGCCACCGCAGCAAGTGGTTCGACGCCATCATCAAGGACACCGAAGCTTCCCTGCGCCGGGTGATGAACATTCCCGATAACTACAAGGTGGGCTTCTTTCAGGGCGGCGCCACCCAGCAGTTTGCCATGGTGCCGCTGAACTTTATGACCACCGGCAAGGCGGACTACATCGTGTCCGGCAACTTCTCGGGTCTGGCTGCCAAGGAAGCCGCCAAGTTCGGCGAGGCCAAGATCGTAGCATCCAGCAAGGATAAAAACTTTACTTATATCCCGGATGTAAACGCTATTGACTACGATAAGGACGCCAGCTACATCCACATCTGCCAGAACAACACCATCTTCGGCACTCAGTATGTGGAGCTGCCGCAGGTGGAGGGCGTGCCGCTGGTGGCAGATATGAGCTCCATGATCCTTTCCAAGCCCGTGGATGTCAGCAAGTACGGCTGCATCTACTTTGGCGTGCAGAAGAACGTAGCCCCCGCCGGTATGGCAATCGCCATCATCCGGGATGACCTGCTGGGTCACGCCGCAGATAACGTGCCCACCATGATGAACTACACCACCCTGCTGGCGAAGGACAGCATGTACAACACCCCGCCGTGCTGGTGCATCTACATGACCGGTCTGGTGCTGAAGTATCTGGAAAACGACATCGGCGGTCTGGCCAATATGCAAAAGATCAACGAAGCCAAGGCCAAGGTGCTGTACGACTATCTGGACGGGCAGGAGTTCTTCACAAACCCTGTGGAGCACCGCTACCGCAGCACCATGAACGTCACCTTCACCAGCCCCAACCCGGACATGGACAAAAAGTTCTGCGCCGAAGCCGCCGAGGCGGGCTTTGTGAACCTGAAGGGGCACCGTCTGGTAGGCGGTATGCGCGCTTCCATCTATAACGCCATGCCTGCCGAGGGTGTGGACAAGCTGGTGGACTTCATGGAGAAGTTCCGCAAAGAGAATGCATAAAGAGGGGTTTCAGATATGTACACCATCAAAACGCTCAACGCCATCAGCCCGGTGGGGCTGGCAAAGCTGCCCAAGAACCAGTTCGATGTCACGGTGGATGCCGACGCCCCGGACGGTATTCTGGTGCGCAGCGCCGACCTTTTGAACACCACTTTCAACGATAATCTGCTGGCTATCGCCCGCGCCGGTGCAGGTGTGAACAACATCCCGCTGGAGCGCTGCAGCGAGCAGGGCATCGTGGTGTTCAACACCCCGGGTGCCAACGCCAACGCCGTGGCGGAGCTGGTCATCGGCATGCTCATCGCGGGCAGCCGCAACGTGGCTGCCGCCGCCCAGTGGTGTCAGGGTCTGGCCGGTGACCCGGCCATGGCCAAGAGCGTGGAAAAGGGCAAAAAGCAGTTCGTGGGCAACGAGATCAAGGGCAAGACCCTTGGCGTCATCGGTCTGGGTGCCATCGGCTCCCGGGTGGCAAACTGCGCCATCGAGCTGGGCATGGAAGTCTACGGCTACGACCCTTACATCTCCATTGAAGCAGCATGGAACCTGAGCAGTCAGGTGCACCACTGCGTAAACCTGAACGATATGCTGCCCCTGTGCGACTACATCACCATCCATGTGCCCTACCTGCCCACCACCAAGGACACCATCAACACCCAGACCCTTGCCCTGTGCAAAGACGGCGTCAAGATCCTGAACTACGCCCGCGGCGAGCTGGTAAACACCGCCGCCCTCCTGGAAGCCATGGACAACGGCAAGGTGTCCGGCTACATGACCGACTTCCCCTCCGAGGCCATTCTGGGCCGTCCCGGCATCGTGTGCACCCCGCACCTTGGCGCTTCCACCCCGGAAGCCGAGGACAACTGCGCCATCATGGCAGCACAGGAGCTGAGCGATTACCTGCGCAACGGCAACATTACCCACTCGGTCAACCTGCCGGAGGTGCATCAGCCCCGCGCCGGCGGCAAGCGCATCTGCATCATCCACAAGAATGAGCCGGGCATGATCAGCCAGATCACCGCCCTGACCACCGAAGCGGGTCTGAACATCGAAAACATGGTGAACAAGAGCAAAAAGAACATGGCCTACACCATGCTGGACGCCACCGGTGCCGTGGATGCCCGCCTGAGCGAGAAGCTGAGCAGCATCCCCGCCGTCATCCGGGTGCGCATCCTGTAAACCACCCAAAGCAGCACCAAAAACACCCGCCCTGCCGGAGCACCTTCTGCCCCGCCGGGCGGGTTTTGTGCACTGCGGGCGCTTTTGCCGCCCGCCGGGCTTTCCGCTTCGCACCCCGGAATCCGGCCTTTTTCCTGAAAACGTCCTTTTCTTTTGCGGCAAAAAGAGGTATAATAATCTTGTATTATGCAACTTATCCCCGCAAGGGGACGGAAACAAAATATCGCCATCGAAGTCTGCATTCAAACCAGATTACAACTTATCCCCGCAAGGGGACGGAAACTAGTCGATACCGGCAATTTCAACGACCTTCTGCAACCATTACAACTTCTCCCCGCAAGGGGACGGAAACACCTTGTCGGGCGTGTCGTTGGTGAACTGGTCAGATTACAATTTATCCCCGTAAGGGGACAAAAAAGCCCCTCCGCGCTGGTATGAACCAGTGCGGAGGGGCTTTGCTTTTCAGGATTCTTCTGTTTTGGGGTCAGCGGGCGGGCGTTCCGGCGGGAATAACCGCGTCAACGGGAATTGCCTCAATGCCCTGCGGGACGTTACGCTTCAGGGGGCGGATCTCACGCAGGTAGACGGTAATCTTTTGCAGGGTCTTTTTAATGTGCCCGGTATCCAGCGGCAGAACTAGCTCGCTCTGCAAGCCCAGATCGTTGGCGCTGGCGTGATTGATCTGGTTGCGGTACTGCATCACGTATTGGTAGTGCAGGGCAGCCTGCTCCAGCTGCGGGCGGATGGCAGGGTCGATGACCAGCTGGTCAGAGCCAAGTACCCTATTCAGATATTTGTGCATTTCTTCATCGTTTGCTACGCGGAACAGCATGTTGCCGCCCGCATCATCCTTACTTTTGGTCAGGCACAAATTAGTTGTACAAACTTCTTTCCAGCGCCCTTTCTGTAACAATGCCAACCGGCAGAAATGGAAATGGAACAGCGGGTACACCCACGGCTTGCCCTTGTTCTGCTTCTGATCTGCCAGATAGTCCCAGCCTTTGGGGGTGGGCTGCACAAAGAGATGCTGGCAGACATATTCCGGCATCTGCTCGCACAGCAGGGTCAGCGCCTGCTGGTACATCCCGTGGCCGGCGCACCAGTTCACCAGTGCAGGCAGCGCCTTTTCGCCGGAGGAAAGCAGCTCTGCAAACTCGGTGCTGAAACGGTCTTTCAGCATCCGGAAGAACAGGTCGGTCAGGTTCTGGCTCTTCTCGGGCGTTTCTTTCAGTGCCTGATCGATCTGGTTCAAATCGTCGTTCAGCTTCCGCACCCGGCACAGTGCCAGATCTTCCGAGAACTGGTTGATGCGGGTCAGCAGCGTGTGCAGCACCGGGTCTTTTTCGCCCTCGCTCCGCAGATAGTTCTCCAGCTTTTGCGCTGTGCCGGTGGAGAAGAACTGATCCATGGCGGTAACAAAGTCGAACAGACCATACAGCTGGGTGCGGTCGCGAACGATAGACTCTCCCCCGCGCAGTTCCGCATAGATCACCCGGCGGGTCTGCACTTTGCGCAGGTCCCGCATGCAGCGGGCAGCGATCACCAGCAGCATGGCCACGTCCCGCAAACCGCCGGAAAGGTCAACAAAAAGGGTGTCCTCTGTCTCGATCTTTTCCAGCAGCTGCGAGATAGCCTGAAACTGTGTTTCTTCGTCCATGCTGTCCGGCACCTCGATCACCACCAGCCGTTCTGCCGGGATGTGCACCTTGGGCAGAAAGCTATCCCGGAAGTATTCCAGCGTGGTGCGGGTGCTGCCGTCCGGCATCTCTTTCGCTTCTTTGCGCACCCTCTCGCTGCACAGTGCCAGAATGCAGTCCGGGGTCTCCCCTTCCTCTATCAGATATCGCACCGCGCCCTCGTTGGTCTGGGTCTGGGTCTGGATCTTCGGGTTCTTGTTGAAAATGCTCATATATAGCAGTAAAACATTGCGTCCCATCTTATCCGTCCTCCTGTTCCGCTTTCATCTGCACCAGTTTTTGCTGCCATGTTTTGCGCCGCTGCGACACCGCAGCCCTGCTCACACCAAGAAATTCTGCCACGGTCTTATCCTGCGCCGGGTTGCGCTCCGGGTCCAGCAGGGCGTGGAGCGCGGCGCATTCCAGCGCTTTGGGCGCATAGGGCGGCTGAACGGTAAACGCCACATACTTATGTAGCAGCAGGATGTCCCACAGACAGTTGTCCTGTTCCAGCGGACGCAGATCATCGCAGTTTGCCAGCCGCGCGGGGGTATCCTCTGCCGGGGGCAGCACGTCCCTGTTGCGCAAAAAGCCCAGCAGTACGCTGCTCCACAGCGGCCCGGCAGTCTTGCCGTACTGCTCCTTCTGCTGCAAGCTCATCAGCCCGATGCCGCGGTGCAGCCATGCCAGCAGCTCACCGGTCTGCTCGGCCTGCTCCTCCACGCTTTGCGCAGGGGCGGCGACCCGCGTTTCCAGTGCCGTCTCCTCGCCGTCGGTGCCGTCCAAGCTGAGGATCGACTGCTTGTTGCGCAGCGCCTCCCGCAGGGTCTTGACCCCGACCCCAGCAATATCGGCCACCAGCTGCTCTTTTTCCGGGTCGTGGCAGAGCTTTTCCTCGGTGATCTGGTTCTTCGTCATATAAGCCAAGGCATTTTTGATCTTGCGGTTGGTCTCCCGGCCAAAGCCGGTCACCGCCATTTGTTCCTGCTGCGCGTCATGGGCGTTCTGGTGCTTCAGGGCGCTGCGCAGATAGGCGCTGAAGGTCTGCCCGGGCTTCGGCACCCAGAAGTCGAACGCCTTCAGGAAGATGCGGCAAAAGTCCCCGCCGTCCACCGGCTGCTCAAGGGTCAGCGCAGCGGCAAAGCAATCGCCCCAGAGGGTGCGGAACCCTTCATCCCCTGCCTCGTGCAGCGCTTTGCGCTGCTCCGGCGGCAGCTGCAGCAGGGGCGAAGCATCGATCTTATCCCATACTTTATCATTCTTCATGGTGGTTCAGTCCTCCCGGTGCTGGCTCATCCAGATCAGCTGACGGAACACCTCTTCTGCGGTCTTGCTGTCCCGCATGGTGCCCACCAGCCCGGCCAGCTGGTACAGCGCCGCCATCTCGTACAGCCGCGCACCCACCACCTTTCCGTTCTCCCGCTTGACCTCGCCATAATAGACGCCGCCCACCTCCAGCTCGGTGTGGGTGGCTTCGGCGCAGGTAAGCGCGGTCAGCGTGACCACCGGGATGCTCTTGGAGCCGTAGGTGATGCAGGCATACACCCGGGTGACCTGCGGCAGAGCATCCACCAGATCCCGGCACAGGCCGATCAGCGTTTCCGGGCGCTGATCCTCGGGCAGGGGCACCGGCTCCACCTGCTCTTTGGCAATGCCCAGCTGCGCCAGCTCTTCCAGCAGGCGCTGATAGTTGCGGGCGGTATCGGCGTTTTCCTGCCGGATGGCCAGCAGCCGCACCGTGTCCCCGGGTTCAAGGGTATCCCGCATTACCTGCACGATGGGAAAGCAGGTGGCCGTGGGGGCCTCTGCCCGCTCCCGCTGGTACAGCATGGGGTCCAGCTTTCCCTGCAAAGGCACGGTGGTGATATAAGTCTTTAGCACAGGGCAACACTCCTTTTTATAAGCTCCATTATCTGCATCATACCATAAAAAGGCCGCTGCTACAATGGTTTAAAAAATTTATGCAGATTTATTTTTTTCTGCCTTAACTGCGCCCCTTCCATGGGCTTTTGGTAGGTGAAAGGAGGTGAAAAACATGTTTGAGCTGATCTCTACTCTGGGCTGCGCCGCAGCCGGTGCCGTCGCAGGCGCCGTGAAGGGCGCTTCCATCGGCATCGCCGTGGGCGGCCCTGTCGGTGCCATTGCCGGCACCATCCCCTGCGCCATCGTTGGCGGCGTTACCGGCGCTCTGGCCGGCAACAACGTCGGCCACCGCATCGACGAGCGGTGAGCCCCGCGCCAGCGCTCCCGTCCGTTTTGTGCGGACGGGAGCCTTTTTTTAAAGAACCGGGAGGTACACGCTATGTTCATCAACTTTTCCAACCACCCCTACGCCCTGTGGAGCGCCGAGCAGCAGGCGGCGGCGCAGCGCTACGGCACGGTGGTCGATCTTGCGTTTCCCGCCATCGACCCCACCGCTGACGAGGCCGCGCTGGACTCCCTTGCCACGGTATACGCCGACCACATCCTGCACCTTAACCCGGACGCCGTGCTCTGTCAGGGCGAGTGCACCTTTGTGTACCGGGTGGTCCAGCGGCTGGAAGCCGCGGGCATCCCCACGCTGGCCGCCTGCTCCCGCCGCAAGAGTCAGGAGACCACCTGCCCGGACGGCAGCACCCTGAAGCGCAGCATCTTCGCCTTTGCAGGCTTCCGCCGCTATGGCTCGCCCTGAACTTCCCGGTGCAGCTGCCCCCATTCAATCGCCTGTTTCTCCATTTCGGTGGGCGGCTCACACCCGCTTTTCCAACCTCCTGCCAAAAATGCTCTTTTATTTTTCGTATGGTTGTGGTATATTGGTCTTGGAATTGTGAAAGCTGCCCTGAAATCAAGTATTTTTCTCTTTTCTTAGAACAGCTTTGCTATTTCAACTTATCCCCGCAAGGGGACGGAAACAATATGCTTATACCAAATACTCATACGAACCTAACATTTCAACTTATCCCCGCAAGGGGACGGAAACTCGAAAGTAGCCATGAATCCATTAGGATGGACAAATTTCAACTTATCCCCGCAAGGGGACGGAAACCATCAACATTTGCTTCGATGCTCATATTCCATGCATTTCAACTTATCCCCGCAAGGGGACGGAAACATCCGCAGTTACCGATACCCACAACAGAGATGTTTAGATTTCAACTTATCCCCGCAAGGGGACGGAAACCTTGAACTTGAGCTTCAGGCTGATGGACGGAGTATAGATTTCAACTTATCCCCGCAAGGGGACGGTCACTGCATGCAGCCAGTCTTCAGCATCTTCTTGTCACCATTTCAACTTATCCCCGCAAGGGGGCAAAAAAACTCCGCATCAAAAATGGTGCGGAGTTTTTCTTTTGCGTGCCTTAACTTTTCGGTTTCCGTGGGCTTTTTCTCTATGAACAGAGCTGCTGCGGCATTTTCTCTGCCATGGCTTTTGTATTGCGACAAAATGTGCTATAATAGAGCCAAATTAAAGCATCTCTCACAAAATACACAATTATATTCTTCGTTTGTTGTGCAGCTCTTCCACAATTTGTAAAGGAGATGGTATTTTGAACGTTCTCACCCTGCAGTCCACCTATGGCGGGCTGCTGCACGACACCGGCAAAGCGGTGTACCGTGCCGGTGGGCAGCGCGGCAGCCACGGGGAGCAGGGCTGCCAGTTTTTGCGCGGTGTTTTGTCCGGCGCAGACTGGACCCCGGTTCTGGACTGTGTGCGTTACCACCACGCCGCCGCGCTGCGCGGTGCTGCAAAAACACTGCCAGCCGATTCCCCGGCGTATCTGGTCTATCTGGCCAACCTGCTTTCCGGCGCGGCTGACCGCCGGGAGACCGAAGGCGAAAGCGATGCCTACCGGCGGGAGCTTCCGCTGGATGCGGTGTTCACCCACCTGAACGGTTCCCACCCCGGCTGGGCGATGCCCGCGCAGCCGCAGGACGGCAGCCTGAAACTGCCGCAAAAGTCCCAGCCGCTTTCCGCTGCCGTCTACGCCGAGGCCGTGCGCACGCTGGAAGCGCAGCTGCCGCAGTTACAGCCCCAGCCGGAGCAGCTCGGCAAGCTGCTGGGGCTGCTGGAAACGCAGCTTGGCTGTTTCCCGTCCAGCATCTATCCCGGGGACGGCGCGGATATTTCCCTGTTCGACCACGCCAAGACCACCGCAGCCATTGCGGCGTGCCTTAGCGAATATGTGCAGGCGAACCACATCACCGACCTGCGTAAAACGCTTTTTGAGCAAAAGAATGATTTTTGCCGGAAGGGCGTTTTTCTGCTTTACACCGCAGATTTTTCTCGCATCCAGAAGTTCCTTTATACCGTCCGCACCGAAAACGCCCTGCGCTCCCTGCGCAGCCGGTCGTTCTTTCTGGAGCTGTTCATGGAGCACTATCTGGACGAGCTTCTGGCAGGGTGCGGCGTGTCCCGCGCCAACCTGATTTACAGCGGCGGCGGGCACTGCTATGTGCTGCTGCCCAACACCGCCGCCGTGGCCGATACCCTGACCCGCTGGAACCGGCAGTTCAACCGCTGGCTGCAACAGCAGTTCGGCACCCAGCTGTTTCTGGCAAACGCATGGACGCCCTGCTCCGGCAACGACCTGACCAACACCCCTGCCCAGAGCAGCCCCTATAAGGAGCTGTTCCGCCGGGTGAACCGGCTGCTGGAACAGCACAAATTCCATCGCTACACCGCCGAAGATCTGCGGCTGCTGAACGATGCCGCCGCTTACCCGGATGGCCGGGAATGCAAGGTGTGCGGCACCAGCGCCGCCCTTGCGGACGAGCTTTGCCCGTGGTGCAGGCTGTTTGTGGAGTTTTCCGACAAAATTCAGCACAGGAGCGTGCTGGTGGTAAGCCGTCAGCCCTCGGCAGCCGATGACTGCACGCTGCCCACACTGGACGGCGGCAGCGCCCACCTGACCACGACCGACCGGGCTGCGGCGCAAAAGCGCCTTGCTTCCGGTGAACCGATCCTACGGGCATACACAAAAAACACACCGTACAGCGGCCTTCCCTCCACCACCAACCTGTATGTGGGCGATTACGCCGCCAGCAACAGTATGGACGAACTGGCCCAGCAGGCTGCGGGCGTGCGCCGCATTGCGGTCTGCCGCATGGATGTGGACAATCTCGGCCACGCGTTCATCTCCGGTTTTGAGCAGGAGAACGAAAAAGACCCGGTGCGGCGGATGCGCTATGTCAACCTGTCCCGCACCTCGGCATTCTCCCGGCAGATGTCCCTGTTCTTCAAGGGCTATATCAACGGCATTCTGGACGGTTTGCAGGTAAGCATCGTCTATGCCGGCGGCGATGACGTGTTCCTTGTGGGCGCATGGAACGATGTTCTGGAAGCCGCACAGCGCATCCAGCGCAATCTGACCGCCTTTTCCTGCGGGGCGCTGACCCTCAGCGCAGGCATCGGCATCTTCGACCCCCACTACCCCATCCGGCTTTCTGCCGAGGAAACCGCCGCACTGGAGGAAGCCGCCAAGCATCTGCCCGGCAAAAATGCCGTGGCGCTGTTTACGCCGGAGCGCAAAGCCGTCCGGGATGCAAAGGGCAATCTGCTGGTGCAGCCGGAGCAGGGGCATGCCTATGCGTGGGACACCTTCCGCACAAAGGTGCTGGAAGAAAAGGTTGGCTGCTTGCAGCGCTTCTTCCAAGCCTATGACCGCAGCTGCGCAGACAAAGGCGAGACCCCGCGCGGAAATTCCATGCTCTACAATTTGCTGGCACTGCTGCGGGAAGCGGAGAACGACCGCATCAACCTTGCGCGGTATGCTTATCTGCTGGCGCGGCTCTCCCCCGAAAAGAACGCGCCGGACTATCCGCTCTACGAACAATTTTCTCACAGCATGATGGACGACTGGGCCTTTGATGCCGTGCAGCGTCACCAGCTCATCACCGCGATCTACATTTATGTGTATCAGAACAGAAAGGGTGGCGACACAGATGGCAGAATGGAATAACAACAGCCGGGACGGAAAAGACCCGCAGAAGGCGCTCCCGCCGGAGACCATACCGAGAAAGGTGCCGGAGAATTATGTGGACGAGGCCGAGCGCATTATGCGCGCCCTGATAAGCAGCGGCACGACCGTGACCACCAGCAAGATCCGCAACTTGCTGAGCCTTGTGACCGATATCTATAATGACGAAAGCATCCGCACTGAGGACAAGCTGAAACCGGACAGTGTGGTCAAGCTCAACCTGATGCGGGTGCGCGTAGCCTACGAGTATGGCCGCGACAACGGAGAAAGTGTCGGTAAAGATAAAGTTTATCCCATGAGAGAGTTTATTACACAAGCGCATCTGCGGGAATACCTCAAGGGCATTTCCACCGACCGTGCGGATCTGATCCGTTTTGCACACTACATGGAAGCGCTGGTCGCTTTCCACCGCTACCTTGGCGGCAAGGAGAATTGATTATGTATGGAAAAATTCTGATCCGGTGCGATCTGATCGTGTGCACCGGTATGCACATCGGCGGTTCCTCTGCGTTTTCTGCCATCGGTGCTGTGGACAGCCCGGTGGTGCGCGACCCCTATACCGGTCTGCCCATCGTGCCCGGAAGCAGCCTGAAGGGCAAGCTGCGCACCCTGCTGGCCCGCAGTCTCTGTCAGGATATTGAGAATATGCCCGATCTCAGTGCGGACGACGCACGCATTCTGCGCCTGTTCGGCTCCGCCGAGCCGGTGCGCCGCTCCCGCCTGCAATTTGCAGACGCCTTTCTGACCAATGCAGAGGCACTTTCCAGCAAGGGCGTGCGCGTGACCGAGGTCAAGACCGAAAACACGATCTCCCGTGCAAACGCGCAGGCAACCCCCCGCCAGATCGAGCGCGTGATCGCCGGTGCAGTGTTTGGCGTCAGCATTGTTTACGATGTAACCGACCCGGCACAGGTGGAGGAAGATCTTGCCCTGCTGGCCAAAGGCATGAAGCTGCTGCAATGGGATTATCTGGGCGGTCACGGCTCCCGCGGCAGCGGCCGCGTCAGCCTGAAAAACTTTACGCTGAAAAACTACAGCGCACCGGTGGAACTTGACAGCCTGAACGCCCTCTTTGATGAGGTGGACAGCTATGAACTATTTTCTGTTTAAGCTTCAGTTCGACACCGCTGTGCATTTCGGCGGTTCGGACTCCGCATTGTCGCTCTACACCTCCGAGGAGACCCTGCGGGCAGATACCCTGTTTTCCGCGCTTTGCCATGAGACGCTCGTCCAGCAGGGGGAAGCCGCGCTGGAGCGGCTATGCGAAAGCGTCCGGCAGGGCAAACTCCTGTTCAGCGATACGATGCCGTGGTACGACAAAACGTTCTATCTGCCCAAGCCCATCGCTGCATCGGAATCCACCGAGGAGGTGGAGACCACCCTGCGCAAAAAAGTCAAAAAGATGGCGTGGATCCCCGTGCTGGCCTTTGACCGCTATGCCAAAAGCCTGCACGCAGGGCATTTTACGCCCGATGACCAGCCGGAAAGCTTCGGCACGCATTACGAGCAGACCAAGGCAACGATCCCCGCGCAGGGAGACACCGAGCCTTATCAGGTAGGGCTGTTCCGCTTTGCACCGGACTGCGGGCTGTATTTCATCTGCGGCGTCTCGGAAAGCGGACAGGACAAAAAGCTGCACGCCCTGCTGGAAGGGCTGGGCATCACCGGGATCGGCGGCAGGGTCAGCACCGGTTACGGCAAATTCCATGTGGTGCAAAAGCTCTGCCTGAATACGCCCCCTGACGCGCAGGCCAAGTGGCTGCGCCGTGCACTTTCTGCCAACCGTGCGCCCTATCTGCTGCTGACCACCAGCCTGCCGCAGGCGAACGAGTTGGACAGCGCTTTAAAAGACGCCTCCTTCCAGCTGGTGCGCCGCAGCGGCTTTATGGCCTCGGACCGCGTGGAAACGCCGCTGAAGAAAAAAACGCAGTATGCCCTTGCCGCCGGCTCTGTGCTGCAGCACCCCTATCAGGGGGCGCTGTACGATGTCAGCCTGACCGACACGCACCCGGCATACCGTTATTCCAAACCGATCTTGATGGGGGTGACATTATGATCCAGCAGGATCATCTGCAAATATTCGACCTGATCCTGACCGTGCGGTCGCCCCTGTTCATCGGTGACGGCCGCATGTACACGAAAGCAGAGTACCTGTACAACACCCGAAACGGAAGAGCCTCCTTGCTGGACGAACAGAAATTTTTCACCTTTCTGACAGATCGCGGGCTGATCGACCGGTACATCCAGTTCATGCTCTGCAATCAGTCCGATCTCTGGGCGTTTCTGACCGAGGACTGCGGCGTTTCTGATGCGGATCTGAACGCGCTGATCCGCTATACGATCGAGGCGGGAGATGCCGTTGATTCCAACCGCACAAATCCGCCGAAAAATCTCTACACCTTCCAGCGGGATGCCCATGACAGGGCGTACATTCCCGGCAGCAGCCTCAAGGGTGCACTGCGCACCGTATGGCTCTTGCAGGCCGTTCGGGCCGATCAGAGCACTGGGCACAGCCTTGCGTCAGACGATAACGCCGCATTCCCGGAGGAACAATACGTCAATCAGCTGCATCTGCGCCTACAGAAGGACGGCAGCATCGCTTCCGATGCGGTCAACAGTCTATTCCGGGGGGTTCAGGTCTCCGACAGTAAGCCCATCCCGAATGAGCAGATGGCTCTTTGCGGAAAATTCGATGTACTTCCGGACGGTTCCTTTCCAAAGAACAGTAAGAAAGGTATTCCCCTGTTCCGGGAATGCGCGATTCCCGGCGCTAAGGTTCGTTTTAAGCTGACGCTGGATCAATCGGTGCTGAAGGGGCGTATTACCAAAGAGTCCCTTATGGATGCCATCCAGCAGTTTGATGGTTATTACAAGCAGACATACCGCACGCGCTTCAAAGCGCCAAGCGGTGCCGTCAACCTGCCGCAGCAGCCGCACCTGATCCTTGGCGGCGGCTCCGGCTTTTTTGCCAAGTCGCTGGCGTACCCCTATCTGGGCGAAGAAAAGGGGCTGCGCTGGACGGCAGCGCAAATGACACAGATGTTCCACAATCATGGGCATGAGTGCGATATCGAAAAAGGCGTCTCCCCGCACACCATGAAATACGCCCGCTTTCGCGACCAGTTCTATCCCTATGGGTATTGCGAGGTGAGTATCCTATGATCCAGCAGTTTCAGCTTGTTTTAGCGCCGCCCACGGGGGTACGCGTCCCGCAGGCATGGGCCTACCGCCTGTATGGCTGGCTGATGGCACAGCTTCCGGCAGACGTTGGCGATGCCCTGCATCTGCAAGGGGAGCACCCCATTGCGCATTTCCTGCATTTTTCGCCGGAAAAGCAGGCGCTGATCTGGACGGTCAATCTGCTGGACGAGACGGTCCGGCAGAGCGTCTCTCCCCTTCTGACGTCTGTAAAGGAGATTCCGCTGCACGAATCGCCCCTGCCGGTCACAGAAGTCCATGTTTCCCCGGCAGTCTCCGCCGCCGAGCTGATCCGCTTTGGTCGTTCCTTCGATGAAAGCCGCGCAAAGCTTGTTTTTCTGTCGCCCTGCGCCTTCAAGCAGTCCGGCCGCTATGCTATTTTTCCGCAGGAAACGCTGCTTTTGCAAAGCCTGACCGCGCATTGGAACACCGCTTTCCCGGAATACGCCCTTACGGATGATGATGCGCTGCTGGCCTTGCAGCAGGGGCTGCATATCGTGGACTACAACCTGCGCACCACACGTTATCCGCTGAAGGAAACGCGCATTCCATCCTTTCAGGGCAGCGTAACGGTCGAAGCGCATCTTGCGCCGCCGCTTCTGGAGCTTTGGAACGCGTTGCTTTCTTTCGCGCCCTACGGCGGGGTCGGCATCAAAACGACCCTCGGTATGGGCGGCACAGTCTGCTCCATCGGGCGCACCGGTGCGCCATAAAAGCACGGTTTACCGCAAACAAAAAAGGTGAAGTGACCCACGGTCACTTCACCTTTTTTTGCAGGAGCCATGCCCGGCAAAGCCAGCCGGACGGGCCTTGCCTGAACTGCTTTCACTCATGATATGAACCAGATGAAAAAACAGACGGGTCATATCCCTTGACTTCAGTCCCCGGGGGGAGTATACTCCGTGGCAGTGAAATATTCGGCTATGACGAGAAAGAGTACCCGGAAAGAATGTTACAGAGAGCTGCCGGTTGGTGCAAGGCAGTACAGGGCGTCCGTGGGAAGATCCTCTCCGAGCTTTCCGGCTGAATGGGCGGTATATGCGCCCCAGTAAGCGGGAACGGCAGGCCCCCGTTATCACGGGCCGCGCATTGTTGGATGCGCACTGAGGGGCCGGGCTTTGCACCGGCAATAAGAGTGGTACCGCAGAGGAGTTTATACGCCTTTGTCTCTTACGAACCGTAAGGGGCAAAGGCGTTTTTGTTTGCGGGAAAGCCATTTCCCGGATGTTTCATTGCCTTTACATCCGCAAAAATAAGTGTTCAGGAAAAAGGAGAGTTTATCATGAAAACATTGGAAAAAGTAAGCGACTTTGTGGGCAAGTACATGGCCGCCATCGTCATTGTGGTGGCGGCGCTGGCGCTGCTGTTCCCCGGCACCTTCAGCGTGGTAAAGACCGCATGGGTCAACACCTTGCTGGGCATCGTCATGTTCGGCATGGGTCTTACCCTGAAGCCGGAGGACTTCAAGGTGGTGTTCAGCCGCCCGAAAGACGTGATCATTGGCTGCATTGCGCAGTTCACCCTGATGCCCTTCCTTGCATGGGCGCTGACGCAGCTGTTCCACCTGCCCACCGAGCTGGCTATCGGTGTCATCCTTGTGGGTACCTGCCCCGGCGGCACCTCCTCTAACGTGATGACCTATCTGTCCAAGGGCGACGTTGCACTGTCCGTCGGCATGACTGCCGTTTCCACCGTGCTGGCACCCCTCCTGACTCCCCTGCTGACCCTGCTGTATGCCGGTCAGCGCGTAGATGTGAACCCTGTAAATATGTTCCTGTCCATCGTCAAAGTAGTGCTGGTGCCCATCGCACTGGGCTTTGTGGTCAACCACTTCTTCCATGCCTTCACTCAGAATGCCGTTCGCGTGCTGCCGCTGATCTCCACCACCGCCATCGTGCTCATCATCTGCGCCGTTGTTTCTGCAAACTCCGCCAAGATCATGACCAGCGGCCTGCTGATCCTTGCCGTGGTCATCCTGCACAACCTGCTGGGCTACCTCACCGGCTTTGGCGTGGGCAAGCTGTTGAAGCTGGATTCTACCAAGTGCCGCGCGATCTCCATCGAGGTCGGCATGCAGAACTCCGGTCTGGCCACCTCGCTGGCCGCTGCCCACTTTGCACAGTATCCGCTGGCAACTATCCCCGGCGCTGTGTTCTCGGTGTGGCATAACATTTCCGGTGCTGTCCTTGCCAACTTCTTTGCCCGCACCGCAGAGAAGAAGGACTGATCTTATACAATCAATAAGGGGCTGCTGCACAAGGTTTCTTCCCTGTGCAGCAGCCCCTGTTTTGTTTATTGCAGGCAGCGTCTCAGCTCCGGTATTCCGCCGGCAGCTGCTCCATGGTCTGCCACTTGTCCATGGCTTCTTCCAGCTTCATGCCCTTGGCCACTGCGTCGCGGCGGCAGGCGTTGACAGCCTGAATTTCCTTCATCTTGGCACCGGTCAGGGTGTAGCCCTTCATGGCGATGAGGGTGGCTGCCCAAGCCACCATGGGGATGATGCAGAACAGCACGATGACCACCCAGTTCATGCCCGGGGTGTAGGGGTCATACTGAGTGGGCAGGCTCTGCAGGCCCACAAAGCTGACCGCAATACCAACCACGGTAGCGGACAGGCTGGACACCAGCTTGTCCACCAAACTGAACAGGGTGCCCATGATGCCGGGGATGTAGTTGCCGCTGCGGTAGGTCTCGTAGTCGGAGCAGTCGGCAACCATGGGGATGGGCATATCGGCGGTGGCGTAGTACGCACCGTAGCCGATGCCAAAGAAGGCAATGAACAGGATAGTGTACAGATTCAGGGACAGACCGTTCTCCCCCAGAATGGACAGGGTGAAAGCGTCGCCGCGGCCCCAGAGCAGCAGCAGCACCAGCACGCCCACATAGCACACCAGCGCCACGCTGACGTACTTCATCAGGCTGGCCTTCTGGCCCTCCTTCTGGCTGGTGCGGACGGTGAGCAGGAAGAAGGGCACGCTGCACACATAGCCCAGCACCATCATGGGCAGGTACAGACCGTCGTAGTTGCCCATCATGCAGCCGTACAGCATACACAGCACGGTGGTGTTGTTGGCAATGGAAAGTGCCAGCTTGCAGCCTGCACCGGCCACCATCAGCCGCTGCATGGGGTTATTGTTTTTGATGATCTGGAGGTACTCGCGCAGCTTGACCTTCTCGGTCTTTTCGCCGCCGATGCCAAAGTACTTGGGCTGATCCTTCTCCCAGATGCCGATAACAGCCAGCAGGGTGAGCAGAATGGAGATGACGATGCCCACCGGCGCCAGCGTGCGGAAGAACCCGGCAGAAGCGTAGCCGCCCTCATAGTTCTTGGCAAGGATGGGTGCAAAGAACTGCATGGCACCCATGCCCAGCAGGCTGCCCACGGTATTGAAGATGGTGAACAGCGGACGCTGCTTCGGATCATTGGTCAAAACGGTCTGACCAGAGCGGGTGCAGCTGGTTTGGAAGGTGTAGCCGATGACCCACACGGCGTACAGTCCCACAAAGGCGGCGTAGCGCAGCCCCATGGCGCCGGCGGGGATGAGCGGGGTAAGGCAGTACAGCACCAGAATGCTGGCTGCCATGATCAGGTTGCCGATGACCATAAAAGGCCGGAACTTGCCGAATTTGCCGTTGGTGCGGTCCATGAGGGCACCGATGATGGGGTCGGTGATGGCGTCAAACAGACGCATACCGGTGACCATCACCGAAGCAAACAGCATACTCAGCGCCAGCACCTTGCTGCCGAAAGTGGCGATGTAGGAAAGCACCAGCACATAGTACACGTTCGTTGCGCCGTTGTTCAGCGGAAACAGCACCAGCTGGTAGGTTTTGGCGCGGTTCACACTCGACGCCGTTGTTTTTTGTTCGCCCATTGCGGTCTCTCCTTTTGTCTTTGATAAAAAAGCGGCAGCCTGCCCCGCCTTCGGGGCAGGCTGCCGCTTGCGAAAATCTGATTTATCGGAGGGTTGATTATTCCTGATCTTCCGCCGGGGCAGTCAGAGCCTTTACGGCCTTGCGTGCCTTGATGCGCTTGACCAGCATAAAGATACTGACAGCCACCAGAATGCCCAGCACCACATCAACGCAGATCAGTGCGGTCTTCCACCAAGGAGTAACGGATACGATCTTGGTATTTGCGGTGACGCCGTTCATGGCGTTGGAGTTGGCCACCGTGTACAGGATGCGGTGGGTGGACTCACGCATGGCCTGCGTGATATCAGGATCACCCTGATACAGCTTGATCAGTTCACTGGTCCACTGCTGTGCGCTGGAGTCCCAGCTGTTGGTACCGGCCAGCAGACCCTGTGCAACGTCAAAGCTCTTCATCGTGATGCCGTAGTTTGCAAATGCAGCATTGCCGGAGAAGTCGGTCAGGTTGAAGCCGGTCATGCCCCACTCGCCGCGCAGAATATTGGTCTGCAGACCCTTGTGCGCGCCGGACCAGATACCGCCGATGCGGGCAAAGGCGTTCATGACACACTTGGCACCACCCTCGGTAACTGCCATCTCAAAGCTCTTGAGATAAACTTCACGAATAGCCTGCTCGCTGGCAAAGGTTGCAATGCAGCGGCAGCGGCTCTCGGTATCGTTCAGCGCAAAGTGCTTGATGTAGACATACACGCCCTTGGACTGGATGCCCTCCACCTCGGCTGCTGCGATCTTACCGGAGAGGAAGGGATCCTCAGAGTAGTACTCAAAGTTGCGGCCGGAGTAAGCAGTGCGGTGGATGTTCATAGCAGGGCCGTACAGGCCGGAAGCGCCCAGATCCAGCATATCGTTGCCGATGCAGATGCCCACTTCCTTCATCAGATCCACGTTGAAGGTGGCGGCCATGATGTTTTCGTCGCTGTAAGCAGCATGACAGGTGGCTACACCGGTCAGGGTCTGGGTAAAGCCCTGCGGGCCGTTATCATCGGTAGTGGCAGGCTTGGAAACGCTCTGCACCATAGCGGTGTTATGATATCCCTTGCCCACCAGTTCGGCCATTTCCTCATAGGTGACCTGATCCAGCAGCTTGTCCCAATCCGGGTCGTCGTAATCCTTGCCGATCATCATGCCCAGCGTCATGCCGTTGTCGGCACCCATAGTGGGCATCTCGGTGGTAGAGCCATCAATGCCCTTGTAGCTCTGATACGGGTTGATATCCACCAGCAAGGCATCGTTGGCCTCAATGGCGATCTTTTCCGGCCAGGTGCCGGTCCAGTTGGCACGGGTGAGCATATTCATCTCGTCATAACCGTAGTAGGTCATGTCGGCAGAATCCAGCTGGTTGGTGATCTTCTCGCCGGTAGCGGCAGAGATGGAGTAGGTCTCGGTATCGGTCACACCGTTGGTGTAGGTATAGGTGAAAGCGGCATCGCCGTTGGCGGTCATGCCGTTGGCAGTGGTGTAGCCCTTGGCTGCCAGAACATTGTTCACAGCATCGTGGGCATTGCGTGCGGCGGTCAGGTAGTAATCACCGGCCTCCAGAATATAGGTCTGTGCCACATTCTCGTCGTAGCAGGCCAGCTCGCTGCGGGGTACGTTGATGGTAACAGTCTCGCTTTCGCCGGGGGCCAGCAGCTGGGTCTTGCCAAAGCCGCACAGCTCCACAGAAGCCTTCTCGATGCCGTTTGCCTTATCGTACTCGGTATAGGGGGACTGGAAGTAAGCCTGCACCACTTCCTTGCCTGCCACAGAACCGGTGTTCTTCACATCCACGCTGATGTTGAAGCTGTCGGTGGCTGCATCGTAGGAGGACTGGAAGTTGGACCAGTCAAAGGTGGTGTAACTCATGCCGTAGCCAAAGGGATAGGCCACGGTGGAGGCGTAGTCGTACTCGCCCACGTTCTGGGTACCCATGACCACATCCTCGTAGCGGGTCTCGTAGTAACGGTAGCCCACATAGATGCCTTCCTGATAGGTGGTGTAGTAACCGTTGCCGTCCAGACCGCCGTTTGCAACAGAATACCACTTGCTGGTATCCTTCTCGTCATAGTTGGTGTACTGGTTTGCATAGTAGTCCACCAGACCGGGCGCGGTGGTGTTGTCGTAGCAGTAGGTGTCCACCAGATGGCCGCTGGGGTTCACATTGCCGGCCAGAATATCTGCCACGGCATTCAGGCCGTAAGAGCCGGTGTAGCCGATCCACAGAGCGGCGTCCACGCCGTACTCGGGATCATTGAGGAAATCGCACTCCATGGCGTTGGTGGAGTTGATCAGCACGATGGTGCGTGCAAACTCTTCCTTGGCCATCTTCAGCATATCCTTTTCTTCGTTGGTCAGGGACAGCACATTGGTGCCATCCACAAAATCGCCGTACTCCAGATCAGCACCCTCACCGGCCACACGGGAGAGCATCACGATCGCAGCATCGCCGTAGGAGGCAAAGCTGGAGCGCACATCGGTGATGTTTGCACCGGCTGCCGCATCCGCAGCCTTGACGTTCGTGCTGTACAGGGAGACAGGCACTTCGTTGATGTGCCATGCAGAGCGGTCACCCAAACTGGTACCCTTGCTGGGAGAGCGGACATAGTCCTTGCCTGCACCGTTGGTGTAGAAGTCCCACAGCACCGGGTTCACGTCAAAGCCCACATCCTCCAGAGCCTGCTTCCAGGTGGGAGCCTTGGAGGTGTCGATATCGGCAGAGCCGGTACCGCAGGTCACAACGTCCACGCTGGAATGGCTGAGCGTAGACACCTTGCTGCCTGCAGCCAGAGGCAGGGTGTTGTTATCGTTCTTCAGCAGCACAGCACCCTCACCGGTAAGCTGCTCTGCAATTTCCTTATCGTGTGCTTCCAGCTCTTCCACACTGCTGAAATCACTCTCGTAATACACGGCACTGTCGTCCTTGCCCACGGTCTTGTGGGTGGGGGTCTTCAGTGCAATGTTCACGGCCTGTGCACTGGCAAATGCCAGATTGGAACCGATGCAGGCACCGGCGAACAGTACCGTAAAAAGCACCGTAAGGATGCTCCACAGTACAACGCCAGAGCCTTTTTTCTTGCCCTTCTTCATGTTGTTCTCCTTTTCTTGTGTGTGTCAGCGATAGCCGCAGGCTTTTTTATGGCCGCTGTGGCGCAGCCATTTTCCAAAGTCAGTGGCAGTTTATTCCAAGGTGTGGACCGGTACTCAGACCCAGTTCGCACTCTTCGACTTGGTTTTTACCAGCTTGTAGCTGGGGTTCGGGGCCGCCACGCTGCGGAAGCAGGCGGTGTCGATGCAGTCGCCTGCAACGGCTTTCAGCTCTACCTTTCCGTGCAGCGGCACGCGGAACTTAAAGATATGCTCCCCGGTCTGCTCTGCCAGCTTTTTGCCGTCCGCATACAGGGCGACAGTGTTCTGGTTGGAGTAGACCTTGACCTCGATTTCCTTCTCGGTGCGGTCGGTAAACCGCTTGGAGCAGATGTGAACGAAGTTTTCCTCGCTCCACCATGCTTTATAGAGGTAGAAGCTGTCCTTTTTGGTCTTTCGGTCAAAGGTGACCAGACCCTTATGGTTCATGCCCGGCTCGCCGCCCTGATCCCGGGCATCGGCTGCAAAATCGAACATATTCCAGACATGGGTCGCCCACAGCCACGGGTGGCGGTCAAAGCACTTCAGCATGTACTCGTGGTACTTGGCCTGATACTCCTCGGTGTGGTCGCCCCGGCGGGGATGGGCACTGTGGAGGTTGGGCATACCCTCGGCACCGTACTCGGAAAAACCCAGCGGACGGTTGGGGTATACCAGATGGAAAAAGCCCATCCACAGGTCATTCAAAAACAGGCCCGGCACATACCAGCCCAGATACAGGTTCCAGCTGACAAGGTCGGTGATGTGCGCCACCGGGTTGAAGGGGCCGCACATGGCGTAGCAGGCCAAGGTGGTCAGGCGGGTGGGGTCCATCTTGTGGCACAGCTCGTTGAGCACCCGATGGTTATCCAGCATATCTGCCTTGTCCTTGGTGGAGATGGTGATCTCGTTGGACACGCCCCAGCAGACGATGGAGGGGTGGTTGTAGTTCTGGTGGATCAGCTCTTTCATCTGGCCAATGGTATTTTCCCGGCCATTGGGCAGGTGCTCAGAGATATAGGGGATCTCTGCCCAGACCACCATACCGTACTTGTCGCACAGGTCGTAGAAATACTGGTCGTGCTGGTAGTGCGCCAGCCGGACGGTGTTTGCACCCAGTTCCCGGATCAGCGCCATATCCTCATCGTGCATCTCCCGGGTGATGGCATTGCCCAGACCCTTGCGGTCCTGATGGCGGGAAACACCGTGGAGGGGGTAAGGCTTGCCGTTGAGGAAAAAGCCCTTTTTTGCATCCACAGAGAAGCTGCGCAGCCCCACCTTGGTGGTCACTTCGTCCACCGGCTTGCCGTCCTGCATCAAACGAACCACGCAGGTGTACAGGTAGGGGTCCTTCACGCCGTTCCACAGGTGGGGAGCATCCAGATGGAGGGAAGCATTTTCGCCCTCGCCTTTTGCAACGGTGCTGCCCGCAGCGTCCAGCAGCTCCACCACAACAGTGCCCCCGCCTTCCACCAGCGTTTCCACCTGAATGTCGGCGCTGCCCTCTTTCAGATCGGAGGTGATTTTCACGCCGGTGTCGCCAAAGTGACCCAGTGCAATGTGGTTTTTGTTCACCACCAGCAGGCTCACATCCCGGTAGATGCCGCCGTAGAAGGTAAAGTCCGCTTTCTGGGGATAGATGCGGTCGTTGACGCTGTTGTCTACCTGCACCGTGAGCTGGTTTTCTGCCTGCAGCAGCTCCGTGACCTCTGCCCGGAAGGTGGAGTAGCCGCCGTCATGGGTGCAGAGCTGCTGACCGTTCAGCAGCACGGTGGCGCTGGAATTGACGCCCTCAAACTGCAGCCAGACCTGCTGCTGTGCCGGGTCAAAGGCCGGTGCTGCAAAGCTGGTGCGGTAGGTGCAGGTACCCCGCCAGTAATCGTTACCGCCGTCCTGTCCGTCCACGGCGTTCCAAGTATGGGGCAGTGCTACGGCAGCGGTCACGCCGTCCGGGCCGGTGAACTGCCAGTCCTTCATAAGCTTTGCAATACTACGCATCCGATTCCTCCTGTTTTTTGCTGTGCTCCGGTAATTTTTCCGTACATTTTTCTTTCGTTGTTATTTTATCAAAGCAACCGCATTTCGCAAGATGCCCGCGAAAATCGGTCGTCATGCGTGCACATTCGGTTTTCGGCTTCCAAATGTGAACCGATATATTTGTATATTTTTCACAAACAGATGTATCCAACAAGCCACAAAAAGAAAGCCGCCGCAGGACTTCCGTTTTCGAAAATTCTGCGGCGGCTGCCGTTCCCTTAACTTATTTTTGCAGCGGAAAGATGATCTTTTCCGCAAAGAATTCGCCCTGCTCTTCCAAAGTCAGCGTGCCTTTATATTTCTGTACGATACGCCGGATCACCTTCAGCTCATACTGTGCAGAACGGTTTGCCTGCTTTTCCGGCGGGCGCAGCGGACTGATGATATTCACCACCACAAAGCCCTGCCGCACACAGACCAGCAGGTCGATGACCCGGCACTCCGGGCGGGCGGTCTGCACCGCGCTTTCCACAGCATGATCCAACGCATTGGCAAACAGCGCGTACAAATCCCCTGCCTCGATAAAGCCCAGACAGCTGCCGTTTGCCACGGCATTCAGCTGGATGCCCCGGGACTCGCACAGCAGGCTCTTCTCGGTCAGCACCACATCCAGCACCTCGTTGCCGGTGTTGCGGTTCGCGTCATAAAGGCGGGCTGCGCGCTCGGCCTCCTCGATGCGCTCCGGCGGCACCGCTTCAGGCGACAGCTTGCGGAGATTGGCGATCTGCACCTTCAGTTCATGGCAGCGCTTATTGATGATCTGCACATTCTGCCGGGCAACCTGATACTGCTGACGCTGCCGCTCGTACAGCAGGTTCAGGGCATTCATCTCTTTTTCCATGGCAGATTTCTTGAACAGCTCACTTTGAAAATACAGCAGGGTGATAAAATAGAACTGCCCGATCAGAATGGTGGCTATAACGCTCCGCGGAAACTGTTCCGCGCGGAAATTGTCCAGCACCGCTGCCTGTACCATGAACAGGATGCCGATAAAAAATGCGCTGAATAGCTGCCGGGGACCGATATGATACTCTCCTTTATAAGGCAGCTGCCGTGCCAGCAGGAGATACACTGCCGCAAAGAATACCGCCCCGGACAGCAATTGTACCAGAACCGCCCAAGGGGAAGCCATGTTCAGCGGGCGTCCATACCGGGCAAATTGCAGCTCTAGAAAGCACCAGCCCTCGTAGGCGCACTGCGCGATAAGCAGACTCCACACCGCACAGTACATCGCCCCTTTTTTATTGATATCCGTGCACAGGTAGATCATCCCGCCCAGCAGCGCAAAAAAGGAGATATAAAGCACCAGCAGCAGAAGCTGCTGCTGCCATAGTGTTGTGGACTGTGCCAGCGGGTCCAGCAGCTGCGCCAGCAAAAGCAGTGGAAACAGCATCCCGCAGGCGCGCGCCCAGAAATGGGAGCGATGCCGCAAGGGCAGACAAAAGACCAGTGCTGCACCCCAGCGCAGCAGCGCCCGGAGCAGGCTGTTCAGCAGGGATGTGGTCACAGCACACCTCCCATGTAGGACGCCACCGCAGTAAGAAAGGCCGTGCGCTGCCGCCGGCTGATCTCCAGCCGGTCGTCTTTCACAAGGGCAAAGTCGCTTTCAATGCCCTTGACGTAGGCCAAGTTGACCAGATAGCACTGGTTGCAGCGGACAAAATGGTACTCTGCAAGCTGCTTTTCAGCGCTTTGCAGGCTGGCGCGCACCGCAAATTCTCCTTTGGCGGTGTGGTAGTACAGCATCCGGCTGCGGGTCTCCAGATAATAGATATCCGCCGTGTCCAGCAGCTGGATGCCGCCGCCCGCCAGCTGCAACACCACCTGCCCGCCTCTGCGCCGCTGTACCCGCTGAATGGCGCGGGAGAGCTTTGTGCAGAACTGATAATAATTCACCGGCTTCAGCACATAATCCAGTGCGTCCACCTCGTACCCTCGGATGGCATACTGCGCCATGTTGGTCACAAAGACCAGCACCACCTCCGCATCCACTGCCCGGATGGCTTCGGCAGCGCCAAAGCCGTCCAGCCGGGGCATCTCCACATCCATAAAAATGATGTCGAACCCCGGCGTATAGTGCTCTGCGATTTCGGAGCCGTCTGTAATGAGGCTGATCTCCACCTGTACTCCCTGCTCCTCGGCATATTGCCGGACGAACCGGTTCAGGCATTCCCGTGTTTCATCCTGATCCTCCACGATCGCGATCCTGAACATCCTGCCCCCACCTTCTCTCTGCGTCTGATTGCCGTATCACTCTTTTTATTGAAACACACTTTTCCGTGAAATGCAATGGAAAACCTTGTTTGAAACAAGGCTGTTTTTAGACGCCTGTCTTGTAGGAAGCGGTCAGGCTCGCACAACGCAAGCTTCCTTCCGCAAAGCAAAAAGGCAGGATACCATCGCCGTGATGATACCCTGCCTTTGATCGTTTACCGCTCCGTTGCGTAAACGCAAACCTCCGTAGACAAAAAAACACACCTGAACCCCAGACCCCCTGCGTGTGATGCATGATATCTTTTTGATTTTTAGAGCGATAATTCGTCAAATCGAAGTGATTTGCTACAGATTTGCTACAAACGGCAGTTTTTCGACTTGCATCAGTAACCTGTTTTTTATATTCTCACTGGCCAAATTTTCAACTCCTATACTCTCCCCTCGCCAAAAAAGTCTCAAATGTTTTGTGTGGTTTGATGATAGTATTTTCAGTTGACGTATGATACACTGAATTTTAAGGAGTTATTCAGTTGTACTGTGACTACTTATCTAAGCATTTTTACGGACACCAAATCTTGCATACAAAAATGCGAAATCTGCTTTGAATGGGGTATTTGCTTATGTTTAAAATCAACAATCTGGCAAATCAGACAAGTCACATCGTCACCGAACAGAAGGGTATCTTTTCCATTGTTGAGCACAATGTCGATTTCTCCGTAGCGCCCTGCAATGCAATGGAAGAATACTATATGAGCCAGATGAATGTCAAACGGAAACAGGCCATTGCCAATCTCAACGGAAAAGTTGGGCTTGTTCTCCAAGCGGGCGCAATGCAGTACATTGTTGGCAACGTGCAAGCAACCACCGGATTGAAGGGTGTTGGCGACTTCTTAGGCAAAATGGTAAAAAGTTCCGTCACAAAAGAAAGCGCAATCAAGCCGGAGTACGTCGGAACGGGTGTGCTCGTGACCGAACCCACCTATAAATATCTTCTGACCGAAAATGTCGGTGACTGGACAGGCGGTCTTGTAATGGAAGACGGCATGTTCCTGGCCTGTGAATCCACTGTCAAGCACGAGATTCAGGCACGCTCCTCGCTTTCTTCTGCAGCACTCGGAAATGAAGGACTCTTCAATCTACGGCTTGCTGGCAATGGTGTATGTGTACTGGAAAGCAATGTTCCCCGTTCGGAAATCGTAGAAATCGACCTTCAAGACGACGTTTTAAAAATTGATGGCAGCTTTGCAATTTGCTGGTCCGGCAGTCTCAGCTTTACGGTTGAACGTTCCGGAAAAACCTTGCTTGGTTCTGCCGCATCCGGTGAGGGTCTGGTAAATGTTTATAAGGGAACCGGCAAAGTATGGCTTGCTCCATTAACGCCTTCTCAATCACTGGTTAGCGCAACGCATGCAAAAAATGCAAAGTAATTGACCACCTGTTCTTATTGCTTTCACTGTTTTACTTCTTTACAGCATCATCTTTGCAAAAAGCTCTTGGCCTTTAATATAGAGGTCAAGAGCTTTTTTGCTTGCCGCTGAACTTCTGTTTCAGGAGGTCGTCAGCGTATTTGTTTTCGGACACCTTGCTGGGGTTGTGGTAGGTCTCGCCGTCAATTTCGATTGCAATTTTGGATTCAGGAGATTCCAACGCAAAGTCGATATAGCGGTGCCGACCATAGATGTCCACGCAGGGGTACTGGACCTGCAAATTTTCGGTCTTTTCTGAGCCAAAAGCCTCACAGAAAAGCTGTACAAACAGCTCCTCTGCACGGCTGTTGACACCGGTTACTTTTGGCTCCATGATGGTCGCCTGTTATTTTAAACCTTATCACCTTTGAGAGGTTTTGACAATCTATAATAAATCATTTTTATTTTACTCCTGCAACCAAACGAAAGCAATGCAGATACAGTATATTTTCTGAGATCAAGAACTTCTTTTTCAATCGGATGCGGTTTATCCTCGATCATTGAATATTCTTCTCAGAAGCTGTTGGAATATTACCAGCCGAAGATCCTGCTTGGACTGACCGCCACCCCGGAACGCATGGACGGCAAAAGCGTTCTGGACTATTTCGGCGGACGCATTGCCGCCGAGATCCGTCTGCCAGAGGCCATCGATAGGAAACTACTTTGTCCCTTCCAATATTTCGGCGTCACCGACGCCGCAGATCTGAGCAACCTGAAATGGCGTACCGGCGGCTACGATAAAAACGAGCTGTCCAACCTGTACACCCTCAGCGGCATGGTGGCGGAGCGCCGCGCTGACCTTGTGGTAAACTCCATCCTGAAATATGTCACAGATATCGACGATGTGAAGGGTTTGGGCTTCTGCGTTTCCATTGCTCATGCCCAATTTATGGCGCGCTACTTTAATACCCACGGCATCCCGTCTATGGCGCTGACCGGCGATTTTCCTGACGAGGAGCGCAACGCCGCCAAGCAGCGGCTGGTTTCCGGGGAGCTCCGATTCCTCTTTGTGGTGGACATTTACAACGAGGGTGTGGATATCCCCGAGGTGAACACGGTGCTGTTCCTGCGTCCTACCGAGTCGCTGACTGTGTTTTTGCAGCAGCTGGGGCGCGGCTTACGTCTGGCAGAAAACAAGGATTGCCTGACCGTTCTGGATTTCATCGGACAGGCCAACAAAAAGTATAATTTTGAGGAGAAATTCGCAGCACTGCTTTCCAACACCACCCGCAGCGTCAGCCGGGAGCTCAAAGAGGGCTTTGTCTCTGCGCCTAAGGGCTGCTACATTCAGCTGGAGAAAATTGCCGCAAAGTATGTGCTGGATAATATCAGCACCTCCGGGCTTGTGGCGCGGGCGGCTGCCTTTACCGAGGATACCGGTCTGCCCCTGACACTGGGGAACTTCCTCGACTACTATCATCTTGACCCGCGTGCGATTTACAGCAAAAAGATCTGCTTCAGCAGGCTGTGCGTCCGCGCAGGGGCGGCATCCGATTTCGCAGAGCCTTTGGAAGAGACCATGACCAAAGCCCTTGCACGCTTTGCGGTCATCGATTCCCGCAGGTGGATCCGTTTTTTGCTGGAGCTTCTGCCGAAATTGGACAACACCGACTTTGCAGCCCTGCCGCCGGTAGAGCAGCGGATGCTGCAAATGTTTTATGTGACCCTCTGGGGCAAAACTGCAGAAAGCTGGGAGGATGAGGAAGTTCTCGATAACCTGTATGCTCTCTCGGATAGTCCCGTTTTGCTGGGGGAACTGCAGGCACTTTTGCAGTATCAATATGACCGCATTGATTTTATCGACGAACCTGTGGATGTGGGCTTTGATTGTCCGCTGGACCTGCACTGCACCTATACCCGCGACCAGCTGCTGGTAGCACTGGACTTTTTGAAGCCTGCTACCGTCCGCGAGGGCGTGAAGTGGCTGCCGGAAAAGCAGCTGGACGTATTCTTTGTGACCCTGAACAAAGCGGATAAGGATTACTCCCCCACCACCATGTACAAGGACTATTCCATCAACGAAAGCCTGTTCCACTGGCAGAGCCAGAGCACCACCGCCGAAAGCTCTGCCACCGGGCAGCGCTACATCCATCACCGGGAAAAAGGAAGCCGGGTGCTGCTGTTCGTGCGCGAGTTCAAGGCAGAGGCCCGTTTTGGCGGTGCAGGAGCGTATACCTATCTGGGCACGGTGCAACCAGCCCATCAAGAGGGTCAAGCTGAAAGATGGCTCCATCATGCAGGCGGCAGAATTTGCAGCCGCCCATGAGGGAATGTGCGCAGACTGCTACAAAGCCACCAGATTGAACGTAGCATAATAAAACTGCTCTATTTCAATGTCACTTAATTCTTGTATGATTCTATATTTCATGGTACACTTACAGTAGTGAGTTCTGAAAGCTCTCCTCTGTGAGCGGAAAGGAGCATTGCATGAAAGATTTGCAGTTTCCTGTCGGAATCTCGAATTTTGAGAAGATTCGAGAAGGCGGGTATTATTATATCGACAAGACCAATCTGATTTCTGAACTTCTTAGCGGAGGTATCGCTGAAGTAACATTGATTACTCGTCCTCGCCGTTTCGGAAAATCACTTGGTATGAGCACTCTCGCAAATTTTCTGGACATCCGCAAAGACAGCAAGCAACTGTTTGAGGGATTGGCGATCTCCAAAAATACAGAGCTTTGCAAAAAATGGATGAACCAGTGTCCTGTGGTATTTTTCTCTTTCAAGGACACGGACGGTCTGACCTTTGAAAGTGCCTATGGAATGCTGCGCATGAAACTGGCATTTGCATTTCAGGATTATCAGTTTCTTCTGGATGACGCTGCTATTTCCGACGATGACAAAGGCATCTTTAAGCGGATTCTGGGACGCACTGCATCCATGGATGAAACAAAAAGCTGCTTTTTGCTATTGACCCGGATGCTGGAAATCCACTTCAAAAAATCGGCGGTCGTCATTCTGGATGAGTATGATGTTCCCATTGCAAAAGCCAGCAGCAACGGATATTATTCGCAGATGCTGGACGTGATGCGGGCTATGATGAGCACCACGCTCAAAGACAATACTTCGCTTGACTTTGCTGTTATTACCGGCTGCCTGAAAATTGCAAAAGAAAGCATCTTTACCGGGACGAACAATTTTGTTTCGGATACGATTCTTTCTCCCCGGTTGAGCGAATCCTTTGGTTTCACACAGGCAGATGTAGATCAAATGCTGAAAGATGCTGATCTTGAATCGCAGTCTGCTGAAATCAAGGCATGGTACGACGGTTATCATTTTGGCGATGCAGACATTTATTGTCCGTGGGACGTAATCAGTTATCTGCGGGAATTCCAGTATGGTGTAGCACAGAAGCCGAAAAGCTATTGGAAAAACACCAGTGATAACGCCATCATCCGTTCTTTCATCGACTATGCAGGCGACAATATCACCACAAAGCTTGAAACTCTGATGGCTGGCGACTCTATTGTTCAGCATATTGAAGAAAACCTGACCTACGATTATCTACACTCCTCTGAGGAAAATCTTTGGAGTGTGCTGTATCTGACAGGCTATCTGACCAAGGTGCGGGATAAGGATCTGACGGATTCGCTGCCGGATGGCTGCTCTGCGCTGATGATTCCCAATGCAGAGATTCGGGAAATTTTTGAAACCACTGTAAGCAAATGGTTTGACGACAGCGCTAAGGCATGGAACCGCAGCCCGTTGTTTGATGCAGTCTGGAGCGGAAACAGCGAAGCTCTGACAAAAGAAATGACCAAGCTGCTTCGCATGACCATCAGCTACCATGACTATCGGGAGGATTTTTACCACGCTTTCCTTGCAGGCATCTTTACTGGTGCTGGCTATGTGGTGGAATCCAACAAAGAGCATGGCGAGGGGCGCAGCGATGTTATTGTAAAGGATATCCGCAATGGCCGTGTGGCAATTTTTGAAGCCAAGTATGCCAAAACTCTGGATGCTCTGCCGGATGCCTGTGATACTGCCATTCAGCAGATCAATGACCGGATGTATGCGGCAGATTTCCGGGACGACTATGATGACATCCTCTGCTATGGCATCGCATTCTTTAAAAAACGCTGTATGGTAAGGAAAAAATAATTATCTACTGGGGAGTATCTTCGGATGCTCCTCTTTACTTTTGCAGGGCAGTCCGAGTGGATTGTCCTGTTTTTATTTGGAGGCACACAATGAAAGAAGCAAAAATCAAAGTCCTTGCGCTCCTGCCACTGGAGCTGCCAAAGGAGATCGAGCTGGACAACACCCTTGAAGCCATGCAGAACTTTGTATGAGCCAATGTCAGTAAGCCATATCCTTCGTTTTGGGCAAAAAGAATCCCGTTGGACTCCGCAACAGGAATCCAGCGGGATTCGATTCTATCGCTCTTTTAATGTGCCCGTCTCAAATTTCAAGAAGGGTTTTTACATCTTGCACTTACATCAAAATTGTATTTGGGCACCGTTGTTTGCTGCGATTTTCACTACTTCATCGACATAAGGCTCTGCTTCATCGTCCGTTTCCGCATAAACCGGTCCATTCATATAGACATCATAATAGTCTGAATAACCCGAAACCTTGTCAGTATCACCATCAATATGCGCGTAGAAACAAATATAATTCACAAACCGATTCCACGCCCGTGCATAATCTGCCTGACTGGTGCATTCGTATATATCCGTATACATCGCATCCTGCCAAGCAATGGCAAGCTCATTTTTGTCAAGGCTTTGGAATCTTGTACGCTCGGACTCTGGCAGCACATCATTCTCGTAATATTCACGAGCTGCCGTCATAATATCCTCCGTCAAAGTTACACTTTCATTGCTTTCCACATAGACTTCGTTCACCGACGCAGCCGCAGGCTCTTCTGTCACACTCTCTGGCTCAGATACAGCACCGGCAACATCATTTAGAGCGTTATCAATCGCATTGTTGCTGGCAAGGCCATGAGATTCGCAGTAGCTGTTACTCAGCGTCAAAATAACACCTATCTGTTCCAGCTCGCTCAGCGTTTCGCCATTCCAAGATATGCGATCAATTTCGCCCGTGCCGTCATTGTCAATCTGCGTCTTCCTGATGGAGAAACACGACGCAAGGGCATTGACAGCACCAAATATTTATGGGTCGCAAAACTTCGTTGCCGCTGCGGTTCTTCCTACCGCATTTTCAACTGGCGTAAACTGAAGGACGGAACGCCGGTCTTTGGCTACCAGTGCAATATGCGAACCGTCAACCCGACCCGTTCCTTCGTTCTGGAGCACAACATGACCGAACAGCTCAGTTGTGATGCCATTTCTATCCCGGAGTGGAAGCTGGAACTGATGGCGAAGAAGATCTTTGAAAAGGTCTGGGGCAATCAGAATAAAGCCATCCTTCGTGCCTGCAAGATGATCGAAAGCTGCCAGAACGGAAAAGCCGCCACACGAATGTCCGCTGCACCGATTCAGGGCCAGATCGAAAAAATCAAAAAACGCAAGCTGAACTACGCTGCCATGCGTGCAGACGGCGAACTGCCAAGAGAGGAATACCAAGCCCTCTGCAAACAGGCTGATGACGAGATTGCCCGCTTGGAGCAGGAACTGAAAGTCCTCTCCCCTGCGCCCGAACCGCAGACGGTTTCTTCGGACATGAAAGTGATCTACGATTTTCTTTCTCAGAAGATCGATGTGCACGGTGCCCGTCTTGCTCCCGAATTGATCGACCAGTTCGTTGAAGTGGTCACTCCCATTGCCGATTACTCCTACCGCTGGAAGCTGAACACCGGCTGCAAGAAGTCCAAAGAGGAGCGCGCCGATCTGATGGCTGTATCGGAAAAGCCCCTCCTTACCTTCACCATCGACTTTGAAACCGCCAAGCGTTACCGGGAAGCCAACAAAATGCCCCACCAGTTCCGCCGTGCAGCGTGGACCAACCTGACCGTGGAGGTGTATCTGTGATGCTTCTGGGAAGCAGCTCTGTGTTAAACGCAATTCACCTCATACATGAGCAAACAAATAAGGCCCACCGCCAAAACTGACGGTGAGCCTTATTTTATGCTTGATTTTTAGCGATAATTCGCTATAAAGTCCTTATGCTCTCGGGTTTTTAATAGCAGCCTGGGCGGGTGCCAAAATTACAGAGCGTGCGAATTGCTGACAGAACAAAAGGGGGAAACTCAACGGATCACAAAGGCAAGTTCCTTATCCAGCAGATAGGGCCGCAGGTAAGCCACAGTGCCGCACATGGGCAGAACATCCTCCGAGAGCTGAATGCCCAACTGCTGGATGATGTACTGCCTGCGCGCCTGCATCCGCTGCCACATCTCCGGGTATTGCTGGCAGATCTGCTCCTTCAGAGCTTCGTCGGCCAGCACTACCGTGCTTTCGGCACAGCTGCCGCCGTAGCCCGGCACCGAGGGAATAATGTCGATCTGCAGCATCATGCCACTGCGAAGCACCTCAGTGGAGTGCTCATAGATCGGGGAGCAGAGCCACTCTTCCTCGGCCACCAGATGTCCCGGGCAGAGCGACCACCCATAGACTGCACGGGGCAGGATCTCTTCTATTTTATCAAACATTTCGCCGCCGGTCATGCCCACATGGATTTCTTCCAGCCAGCGAGTGTAGGCGGCAAAGTATGGCGCGGCCACCTTTTCCACATAGTCCTGCGCGCCCTGCGGCAGCTCCGAAGCGTCACGCACGGCATAGGCCGCACGGCTGGAAGAGCCGCCCGGATAGCCGACTGTCAGTGAAATGGTGTCACCTACTTTGACCGTGTTCTGAGTGGGGAACATATTGCCCTTGATAAAGCGCGGGCCGCTGGCGGCAATGGTAACGATGCTGTTGTGCTGGCCCTGACGGTTGAGCTGTGCGCCCAGCGCCGTTTCGGCTACGCCGGGGGCCAACAGATCCATGGCATCCAGCACACCGTCCGAAGCCAGTGCGGCACCATACTCGTAGTGCGCGATCTCGTTGGCATTGTTGGTGGTGCGTGCACCGCCTTCGCCCAGGAACAGGTCACCGGCGTTGAACAGGTTTTCATCACCGCCGGTGACCGCGCGAATGGCGTCCAGAATAAAGGCCGGGATATCAAACAGCTTTTCGTTATTTTCCACCGGGCTGGTAAAGTGTTTCCAGCCCGTAATGCCAATGCGTCGGCCCGGGGCGATGCCGGCTTCCTCCAGCAGGGCGCGCAGCGTCTTATCCGCACGGTTGGGCTGGTTCGGCAGCGAGAAGAGTGAAACATGCACGGCCTGCCCCGGGATACGGGCTTTGGACGCCTTGTTCAGGTTCTCATTGCCCAGCACAAAGTGAGCAGTGCCATTGGCATCCAGCACCAGAAGAGCCTCTTCAAAACGGGTAAAATAACCCATCAGGTACTGGAAATTGCCGCAGTGCTCGGCGTCGCCGTATACCACCAGCTGCTCAAGGCCGCGATTCTTCATGCCCTGCAGCACCTTGTCAAGGCGCTCCTGAATGGTGGCATCGGTCAGCATTACCGGCTCTCCGGTGCAGTCCTTGGGCGGCTGCGGCACCTTAGCCAGGCGGATATCATACTGTTTCATCTCTTGCACCTCTCGCTTTTTATTTCCTGTGTTTGGCATACAGCCCGGCCTTTGGGAAGCCTTTTTCTGTTACTCGCCTGCCTCTTCGGTCTTCTGATATTCCTCGATCAGATTCTTGAACCAATAATAGCTCTTTTTGGTGGTCCGCTTGTTGTCATGGTCAAAGTCCACGCGCACAAAGCCGTAGCGCTTTTCGTAGCCATTGACCCAGCTATAAAGATCCATGGTGGACCATGCATAGTAGCCCAGCACATTGCAGCCCTCTTTTTTGGCCTTAAGCATATAGTCGATGTAGCCCTGCATCATTTCAATGCGGTCATCGTCCTGCACATAGCCGTTCTCGTCCGGCGTCTCGTAGCAGCCATGGCCATTCTCGGTAATGTACACCGGGATATCGCCATAGCGCTCCCGGATCTCCATCAGGGTGTTGTACATGCACTTGGGGTAGATCTCACGGCCCCAGAGATTGCGCTTGGTGTCGGGGGCAATGGCCGTTTCGTACCAGCCCTTGATGCGCATACCCTCCTTGGCTTTGGAGCCTGCACCACGGTTGTTGTGGAATACCTCCGTCTCGCCCTGCGACCAGTCGGTCAGGTACATACGGTTGTAGACGTTCATTCCAATAAAATCCACCTTGCCCTTGGCAAAAGTCAGCGCATCGTCCAGCTTGATGTAGTCGTTCTCAATGCCGTTTTCCCGCAGCAGGGGGATCAGCTCACCGGGCAGTTCACCTTTGATAGAGGTATCCAGGATCAGACGGTTGTAGAACAGGTCGCCCAGCAGGCGGACTTTTTCCGGCTCTTTTGTGCCCGGTGCGATCTCCACATTGCTGCTGTCATGCACAATGCCGATCTGACCTTTCAAGCCCATGGCGTGGTACAGGGCCACCACCTTGGCACTGGCCAGCACCTCGTAGTACATCTGCTTGAAATAGCGGTCAAAGTCGAGCTTGTGGTTCGGAGGGTAGTTGCCCACCATGTTCGTGCAGTAGGCATAATACTTCGGCTCGTTGATGGTGCTCCACAGCTTGACCCGGTCGCCAAAGGCCTCAAAGCAGACCTTGGCATAGGCTTCAAAATCATCCACGATGGAGCGTTTTTCCCAACCGCCTTCTTCTGCAATGGCGTTGGGCAAGTCATAGTGGAACAGCGTAACATTGGGTTCAATGCCCTTTTCCAGGCAGTAGTTGATCACATTGTTGTAAAATTCAATGCCCTTGGGGTTCACTTCGCCCCGGCCATTGGGCAGGATGCGTGCCCATGCAATGGAGAAGCGGTAGGTATTCTGCCCGCCGGCGGCCATCAGGTCGATATCCTCTTTATAGCGATGATAAAAATCACAGGAGACATCACCGGTAGCGCCGTTCAGGTTCAGCGGATTCCCGTGGGAGAACACGTCCCACTCGCCCAGACCCTTGCCATCCTCATCCCAAGCGCCTTCGCACTGATACGCGGCAGTTGCACTGCCCCAGAGAAACTTCTGCTTTGCCATATTGTAGAATTCCTTTCCTTTAAGAAGTCCGAGCACACATTGATGCCCGCCGCCGCAGCGGCGACAGGCATCAATATGCTTGGCTTTTTGCACTTTGAGATTTGAAACCAGCTTTTAAAGTTTCAAACAGAGATCAGACATCCTCTTTGTACGACTTTTTCAGGATGACAGTGCATGCGATGAATGCCACCACCACAGCCACGATGCCGGAGACCAGGGCGACGACCATGTTGCCCATAGAACCATCCGGGGGCAGGAAGAACAGCAGCGACAGGAAGCCCGGGCAGCCGCCCAGCACATAGTTCTTGAGCGTGAAGATGCCGCCGATCAGACCGCCGGCCACAGCACCGATAGCCGTGCCGATCAGTACACGGGGACGCATGATCAGGGAGCCATAGAAAGCAGGCTCGGTAACGCCGCACAGTGCAGTGACGCCGAAGGAAGCGATCATGCCCTTGCGGCCCTTGTCCTTGAGGTGCATGGCAACAGCCAGTGCGCTGCCGCCGACTGCCAGATTGGAAATGTAGCCCATAGGGAGATAAACCAGATCATAACCCATGCTTGCGAGGCCCGCCGCACCAATGGGCATAATGGCCTTATCGATGCCCAGCATGACCAGATAGGGATAAATTGCAGAGCAGACCGGCATAGCAATGATGCTGGCACTGTTGAAGAACGCCTGAATGACACTGCCGACCACATCGCTGAGCTCAGTGCCGATCGGGCCAAGGACGATCAGGGTGATGGGAACGACGATCAGCATGGTGAGCAGCGGCTTTAAGAAGTAACGCACCATTTCGGGGATGATCTTCTTGAGCAGCTTGTCCACCCAGTACATCAGGATGATACCCATAACAATGGGCATCACGCTGGAAGTATACTCCACTGCAGGAATGGGGATGCCGAAGAAATCCAGACCTTCGACACCGCTGATCGAGCTACTGACGAGGACAGCGCCCAGGAATGCGCCCATGATAGGCTCCATCTTGAGCTTGTTGGCCATGGTGTAGCCGATCCAGACCGGCAGCATGGAGAAGCCGGCGCTGAAGATAGCCAGGCAGACCTTTGCAGTGCCGCTGTCAACGCCCATGCCAAGGTAGTTGACCATCAGGTTCTTGATAGCAAGGATCAGGCCGCCTGTGATCAGGGCCGGGACGATCGGCATAAAGACAGCCGCGCTGAAATTGCCGAACTTGTTGACCCAATACATAAAGCCCTTCTTTTCGGGCTCTTCTTCTACGACCGTAGGACGGTCATCGGTAGGCCTCCAGCCGGAGACCTCCAGAAAATCGTTGAATGCATCGTTGACTTCCGGTCCAATGATGATCTGCACCTGGCCGGTCTTTGCTACCACGCCCACGACATTTTCAATGCCCTTGATCGCTTCCACATCCACCTTGGATTTGCTGGCGTAATGAATGCGCAGCCGCGTTGCGCAGCGTTCAACAAAGGTGATGTTGCTCAGTCCGCCGACCTTTTCCAGGACCTGCTGGGACATCTTTGTATATTTGCCCATGAGTAAGTGCCTCCCTTTCGTACAGCAAATGTTACAAAATGTTACATTTTACATTTTGTTCAATGAGCTGCCGTGAAGTATCTTCACCGCTCGGCCGCAACGAAAACCCGCAGAATTCATGTGGTTTTGACCGCTCATCGTCTTTTCTACATTGTAGCACTTTCCCGGTCAAAGTCAATCCGTTTTTGTTATATTTTGTTCATAAATGTTATTATTTGTTACTTTGCACAAACAGAAAATTACTTTTTATGTCACATTCACGAATTTATCGCCCTATTTACGTAAAAAAGAATGAATTTCCCGTCAAAAATTAACATTTGTCTTGGGAAATTCATTCTTTTCATGTTATTTTATGTTACTTTCAGCTGTAAACACTCTCAGGCCAGCGCAAGCGGGATATTGTTCTGCCGGAACAATTCCTGCGTAGCCTCATCCAGACCCGTATCTGTCACCACTAGGTCCACATTCGTGATCGGCGCGATCTTATAGAAGAACGATTTGTTGAACTTGGTATGGTCCGCCATGCAGATCACCCGCTTGGCTTTTTCCACCAGCACCTTTTTGGTGTGGCCGTCCTGCACATCCACCACCGAGATGCCGTCGTTCAGATCGATGCCCTCCAGTGAGAGGAACAGGGTGTCGATCTGAAAACACTGGATAAAGTCATCGGTCAGCGGCCCTAAAAAGCCCATGGAGTTTTCGCGGAACTCACCCGGGCACATGATGAGTTTGATGTTCCGCATGGTAGCGGCGGTGTTGGCCACCAGCAGCGAGTGGGTAAGCACACTGATATTGCGTTTGCCGCGCAGCAGCATGGCAAGCTCGTTGGGCGTAGTGCCAGTATCCAGAAAAATAGAGTCGCCCTCGTTGATATACTCCATGCATTTGGCTGCAATGCGCTTTTTCTCAGCGGCATTGATCTCGCTTTTAAAGCTGATGCTGCACTCAAACAGTGAACCGTTGTTCAGTACTGCCCCGCCGTGTTCCAGCGTGACCATGCCGTCCTCTGCCATAGCGTTCAGATCCCGCCGAATGGTCATAGAGGACACCTGGATACGCTCTGCCAGGTCCGTGATCACCACACTGCCATTGCGCTGCAGCTCGTCCAGAATATAGCGTTTCCGTTCAATCGCATTCATAGTTCTTCCTCACAGGGCCGCCCCACAGCCCTTTTTACCGTCGCTCTCATTTCTGCTCATTTTCTTCCGTTTCATCCAGCCGCAGTTCGTGCCCGCCGGTGCGAATCATATAGCGTTCACTGTCAATATACTGCTCGTTCATTAGCACCACCCGGTCTTTGCCGTCCAGATAGCAGGTGCGAGTGTACACGACCGGCTGTCTCTTTGCAAGGCCCAACGCAGCTGCCGCTTCTGCACCGGCATACCGCACTCGGATGATCGTTTCTTTTTCACGGATGACCCGCAGCTTTTTCCACTGCCGCAGCAGGCGGAACACCGACCCGCTCAACAGCTCTTTCGTCAGAAACTCTGCATCCTGTGGCGGGAAGTAATCCAGCTCATATACTGCAGGTTTGCCGTTCAGCGCACGCACCCGCCGGGCACAGCAATAGCGTTCCTCACCATGCTTCAGCTCGAACAGGCGGCATACCTCTGCACCGGGCACCATGCTCAGATCCGTGCACACCGTGGACGGCCTGTACCCATTAGCCACTGCGTTCTCCGTCCAGCCGCGGGGCTCCTCCAGATCATTGCGCATCACCACACCGGTCACAAAAGTGCCCTTGCCTGGGTGGCGCACCACCAGCCCCTCCTTGCACAGTTCCTCAACTGCTCGCCGCACCGTAATGCGGCTCACTTTATATTGTTCCACCAGTTCATTTTCTGTAGGAAGTTTGTCGCCCTCCCGGCGGCTGCCGGAAAGGATCTCCTGCCGCAGAATTTCCTCCAGCTGCAGATAAAGCGGGGTCGCACTGTCCGGCACCAGCATAGTGTTGTTCCTCCAAAGGCAGATATTCTTATACTATATGAGCATAACACAATTGTGTGGTAAAATCCAGTCTTTCCGCGTCAAATTCTGCCTGCCGTCCAGTTGCAAATCATCTTATATTATATTATAATGTCTTATAGATTCTTTCCACCGTGATCCACTTGATACAGGAGGTACTTTGTATGTTCCATATCCTTGTTGCACGCTTTCTTTTAGAGGCCAACGAGAACATCCCCAAAAAGTGCGACCTGAACGATGTCAGCCTGCACTTTGGGCAGGACTGCGTCGCGCACCTGCAGCTGGGTGATGTATTTGACCGCCCGGATGTGACCCTTGTACCGGCGCTGGACGCCAATGCCGGTTCCAACGGCGTGATGAAACGCACCGCTTTCGAGTACATTGAGTCCACCATTCTGCAGACCGTGCGGGAGCACCTTGCCGAACTGGATGCCATCTACCTGCACCTGCACGGAGCCAGCGAGGTGGAGGGCATCGGCTCCGGCGACCATCATATCTTAAAGGAAGTACGCCGCATCGTAGGCCCCTACCTGCCCATTGCGGTAGTGTGTGACCCCCACGGCAACCTGTGCAGGGAATATGTAGAGGGCACCACCATCATCCGCAGTTATCGTGAATCTCCTCACACCGATGTAGAGCAGACCATTCACTTTGTCTGCTCTCATTTGCTGGAACTGCTGGAGCACCGCCGCAGCATCACTCCCGTGTACCGCAAGCTGCCGCTGATTTTAGGCGGCGAGCAGAGCGTCTCCGCCGACGAACCGGTTCGCTCCATTAATCAGTATATGGACGAGATTGAAAAGGATAACCGCATCCTCAGTGCCAGCTGGCACGTGGGCTACATCCGGCACGATACCGATGTAGCTGGCTGCGGCGTAGTAGTTGTACCTTCTTCCAACGAATTTCGTACTTATGCAGAGCAAAAGGTCGATGAACTGGCAGCCTTTGTGTGGGAGCGCCGCCACGAGTTCCATTACACCGGCCTGACGCAGGAGCCGGACGAGGCTCTGCAGACCGTGCTGCACTGCTCTGGCAAGCCGGCTTTCCTCACCGACTCCGGCGACAACACCACCAGCGGTGCCATGGGTGCCAACACATGGGTGCTGCGGCAAGTGCTGGCCAAACCCGAAGCCCTGCAAGGCAAACGCTTGTTGTTTGCTGCCATTCAGGACCCCGCCGCCTATACCCTGCTGGCCGGTCATACCATTGGTGATACCCTGCCTCTGACCCTTGGCATGGGTCTGGACTCCCTGACCGAGCCGGTACAGCTCACTGTGACCCTGAAGCATCTGGGCCGTCAAGAGGGCACCGTCTTGTTTGCTGAACATGGCGATTTTGGCGGCTGTGCCACCGTGTCGGTAGAGGGCCTGCCCATTGACATCATCGTCACTGACACGAACCATCCCTTTGTGGAGCGGCATCAGACCCTTGCCGCCGGGGTGGACTGGATGGACTACGATGTGGTGATCGTCAAGACCGGCTACGCCTTTCCTGAACCGACCCAGCAGGGCGCGCTGTGCGTGATGTCCCTGACCGACGGCGCTACCCTGCAGGATACCCGCCGCCTGCCCTTCAAGCGCATCATGCGCCCCATGTTCCCAATTGACGATATCTAAATGCGTACTTTTTCCAACACCCAGCCTGCTGCATTTATAACGTGAACCATAAAACACCCCTCGGCTTCCCGCTGTAGAAACCGAGGGGTGTTTGTTATGCTTTATTGGCACTTTTTTATTTGTGCTCTTTCAAGCTCTCACGCAATCACTTGCGGGGGTTCTTGATCGTAGCCTGAGCGGGTGCCAAAATTGCAGGGCGTTCACGGCAACGGTGTGCTTTTCTTTTAGCACGCTGTATCTCCAAAGAACGGCTTCACTGTACTAAGAGAAACTCCGTTCCGCTTTGCCTTTTCCTGCTCATAGGTCACACGAGTAGCTTCTTCAATAAAAGCTCTGACTTCCGGAGTTGCTGTTGACCATGTGACATTAAAGCGTCTGCAAATTTGATAAAATGTGCGATAAAATGCATCACGCTCTGCATCACGCTGAAAATATTCTTTTGCACTCATCAAACACACCTCATTTCAAGTAAGTTACAAAGATGTTCATTGCTGCCTCACCAGAGAGTTCATAACGCGGTGCTCCGCCAAAACTCGGCAATGGACAAGCTCCATAGTCCCGGACATAATGCTCTGCCAGCTCCGGAACCTTTGCCTCGAACGTGACCGTCCCGCCGCATTCATGGTCAATCGACAGCTTGATTCCGTACGCAATCAACACCCGGCCAATGCCCTGATACTTTTTAGAATGCCCAACAATTGTCGGATTGCTTTCCGGCTGGCTCTCAATGTAGGTAATGTGAACCATCACGTCATTTTCCAATATTTCGTATGCAGCCAGCGCAACTAATTCGCCATCACTCGTCTTTAAGGCATACTTTTCAAAGGCATCATCCTGAATATAATCTGACAACCAGCTTGTTTGCCAGACGGGTTCTTTTTCAGTCTGTACCGCGTCAGACTTTTTCATGCGCACGATTTTCACACTGATATTCTGACTGCCGTCTGTTTTTATGATAAATGGTACAAACCTTGCCATATAGACCCCTTTTCAAGCTGAAGTGTCGTTCTCCTTATTATTATACTCATCCATTCGTAATTTTTCAAGCTACACAAAAAGCCCCTCGGCCTTCCATTACAGAAAGCGATGGGCTTGATTTGCTTTTGAACTGTTTTATCTCGTTGGAAAGATTTTATCTTCTCAGGTTTTTGATTGCAGTTCGGATAGCTGTCAAAATTGCTGATCCTTCAAAATCAATCCAGTTCTTCTCCATTGGTTTTAATCACATGCTGATACCAGTAAAATGATTTTTTACGGGAACGCTTCAATGTGCCATGGCCTTTGTCGTCCATATCCACATAGATCATACCATAGCGCTTTGCCATTTCGCCGGTGCCTGCCGAAACGATATCAATGCATCCCCAGGGCGTATAGCCCATTACCGGCACATGGTCCTTTTCAATGGCTTCCTTGATGGCACGGATATGGCCGCGCAGGTAGTCGATGCGGTAGTCGTCCTCAATGGTACCGTCCGCATTGACCGTATCCTTTGCACCCATGCCGTTCTCTACAATAAACAGCGGCTTCTGGTAACGGTCGTACAGCTCGTTCAGCACATAGCGCAAGCCGTCCGGGTCGATGGGCCAGCCCCATGCCGTGGTTTGCAGGTAGGGGTTGGGCGCGCCTTGCTGGCCGCCGGTGGTCGTGGTGTTGGCCGAGAAGCGGTCAAACACGGTGGTTCGGTAATAGGAAAAGGCCAGGAAATCCGAGGGATACGCTTTTAAAATTTCTGCATCCCCCTGCTCCATTTTTAACGTAAAGCCATATTCGTCAAAAATCGACTGTGCATAGTTGGGATACTCACCATGGAACAATACATCCGAAAACAGCAGTGCCTTGCGCCGGAACGCATAGGCTCCAAACACATCTTCCGGGTGGCAGGTGGCCGGATAAATGCCGGACAGCGCCAGCATCGCGCCCATCTGGAAATCCGGGTTGATGATCTTTGCCGCTTTGTTTGCCAATGCCGAAGCTACCATCAAATGATGCAGTGCCTGGAATTTCAGCCCTGCCTCTGCATCCGGCGTTTCGCCCTGATTATACGATTTTTTGCTTCCGGCCTCCGATGCTGCATCGTTGGAAAGGCCCAGTGTCCAGTAACCACCCAGCACGTTCACCTCGTTCACGGTGACCCAGTATTTGACCTTATTGCGGTAACGCTGGAACACTGTGCTGGCATAGCGCAGATAGAAATCGATCAGCTTCCGGTTTGCCCAGCCGCCATAGGCCGTGGCTAGGTGCACCGGCATATCAAAGTGCAGGATGGTGACCAGCGGCTCAATGCCATGAGTCAGCATTTCGTCAAACACTTTATCGTAGAATGCAAGGCCTGCCTCGTTGGGCTGTTGGTCGTCTCCGTTCGGGAAGATTCGTGTCCAGGAAATGGAGAGCCGCAGCACCTTGAAACCCATTTCTGCAAACAGAGCAATGTCTTCTTTGTAGTGGTGGTAGAAGTCGGTGGCCACATGGCTGGGATAGTAATAGTCATCCTTCAGGATGCCCTGTGCACCCGCCGGGATGCATTCGCCCAGCCCGATCGTTCCCTCACGTCCATCCGGGAAACGGTAGAAGATCCGGCGCGGCTGTTCCTTGTTGCCATCGGTAATAAGATCCGCGACTGCAAGGCCTTTTCCGTCCTCCGCGTAGCCACCCTCATACTGGTTGGCTGCTGTGGCACCGCCCCAGAGAAAATTCTGCGGAAATCCCATTTCGTTCTCCTTTGCTTACTGCTCTTTCTGTGCTTCTTTTTCCGCCATGCGGTTGGACATCAGCACGAACGGGATGTAGGTCAGGGTGCCCACGATCAGGATCACCAGCTGCACAATGGCACCATGCCAGCCATAGGAAATGGTAGCATTGATGAACAGCGGCAGACCGAACGGTGCGTCCACGATGCTGCAGGAGATGAAGCCGATCTTAATGGCAAACAGACCGATAGCAGCTGCAATGCCGGAGTTCAGGATAAAGGGAATGGCGAACACAGGGTTCAGTACCAGCGGCAGGCCAAAGACCATCGGCTCGCCAATGCCGCAGATGCCGGGCAGCAGCGAAAGCTTTGCAATGGCACGGTGATCTTCACGCTTGGAGAACATCAGGATGGCAAAGATCAGGCTCAGGGTCAGGCCAGCGCCGCCCACAACAACAAACACCGTCCAGAAGCCACGGGTCAACGGATAGGCAGGAGTCAGGCCAGCCTGCACGGCAGCAATGTTTTCGGCCAGACCGGCAGCGGAGATGGGACTGCGGATGGGCTCCACCACCAGACCGCCATGGATGCCCAGGAACCAGAACAGCTGGCAGAACACAGCCATGATGATCACGCCTGCGGTGCTCTGCACAGCAGCCGACAGCGGAGCCTGCACAACGGCGTAGATGAACTCGTTGATATAAGAGCCGGTGGCCAGCTGGAACAGGGTGCCAAAAACAGAGCTGAACACGATGATGACAAATACCGGAATCAGGATGTTAAAGGAGTTTGCAATGCCTGCCGGAACAGATGCCGGCATTTTGATCTTGATCTTTTCAATACTGGTGAGCCAATGGAACAGGTTGGTGATGAGCACAGCCACCAGCATACCCACGAACAGGCCCTGTGCACCCAGAACGCCGCCGCTCAGGCCACTGGCCTTGCCGGTCGCTTCCTGAATGGTCACTGTGATGGTGTTGGGCACCATGGCGAAATAGCAGATCACCGCCAGCACACCCGTAATGAACGGAGGCATCTTTTTTGCCTTTGCCAGGTTCATGGCAATGAGCAGGATGATGGGGATGGTCATGCAGGAAACGGCTGCAAAGTTCATGGCGGTGAAGGCCGGAGCCAGGTTGCTGAGGGCCGGAACCCACTTTGCCAGGCCGGTGGTCTGGCTGGCGATCAGCGCATTCAGCAACGAACCAAAAGAACCTGCAATGATAAACGGAACATAATCGGTGAATGCATCCTTGATGCTGCGCAGATACACATTGCTGTCCACAAAGTCCGCAATGTCCATCAACGTGTTTTCAAACTTGCTTGTCTTTGCCATGATTTCCTCACTTTCCTGCATACAGATCTTCGGCCTGCTTCAGCACAGCTGCACCATCGCAGCGGCCATAAGAAGGGCCATCGATCACATCCACCACAGCCTGGTCGCCCACCAGCTTGGTCACCCGCCGCAGAATGTGGCGCACCTGCGGGCCCAGCAGCAGCACATCAAAATTGCCCAGTTCGTTCTGGATCTCGCCCTGCTCCACAGCCCAGATCTTGTAATCCTTGCCATGTGCTTTTGCAGCATCCTGCATCTTTGCCACTACCAGGCTGGTGGACATTCCTGCATTGCAAGCCAACATGATCCTCATTGTTCATTTCCTCCTTTAAGTTCGTTTACGGTATCCTGTAATTCCTTCACCAATCGGTAAAGGTTTATAAATTCCTGTGCGTTGTCCTGCGCCATGGTCGCCATGGTCAGGTGATCCTGTGCGTGGACCAGAACAATGTTCAGCTCCACCGGGTTTCCGTTTGCCTCACCCTGAATCATATCCGACTGCGCCTGATGTGCCAGGTGGAACTCCTGCTGCGATTCCTTGAGCTGCTTTTGCGCTTCCTCAAAGTCGAACTCCCGTGCAGATTCCACCGCCATCAACGCCAGCGACTTTGCGTTGCCCGCATTCATGATCAGTTCAAAGGCTTTTGCGTATTTTGTCTCGTCCATATCATTCCGTCCTTTCGTTGTCCACAGCCTCAAGGCATTCTGCCAGAGTCTGGTAGCTTCGTTTTTGGATCAGCTGCCCAATACGCTGTTCATCCAGCAGCAGCCGTGCCGTTGTGGCGTAAAAATCCTGCAGCTTCTTGTTTTTCTGCCGCGATACCGACACCAGAAAAATCGCCTGCACCTCGTGCTGCTCGTCCCACTGGATGGGCGCTTTCAGGACTGCCACGCTTACAAAGGTATCCTCGGTCAGCACCTGACAGGGATGCGGCATTGCCACACGGTTTCCCATGCAGGTATGTGCCATCTTCTCCCGTTTGCACACCGCCTCGTAAAAGCCGGTTGGCAGCGGGTGGAGCTTTTCCACCTGGAAGACCAGCTTTTGCAGCGCTTCCTCTTTTGTTTGGGCTTCCAGCTCCGGGAAGAACAGCGGCTGGGGGTAATACTGCAGGATATCATGCGCTTCCTCCCGCAGAAAGCCCTTGATGGCACCGCTGCGCTTTTCGTCCAGGAGCTGCTTCACCTCACAGATGGGCACCGGCACAGGTTCCTGAATGGGCACCGTCGTAAAAACGTAGTCGATCTTTGAAAAATCCTGCCTGCCAATGCTGCGCTGGTCACAGATGGCGACCTGATCGATGCGGTCGCCGAACTGTTTCTGCATCTTGTAAGCCATCAGCCGGGCCGTACCGGCGCCCGATGCGCAGACCAGCAGCACATTTTTCTTTTCAATGTGAGAGCGCTTGCGTTCCAGTGAAAGCTGGATGGTCAGCGCAAGATAGGCGACCTCGTTGGAATCCAGAATGCAGCGGTACCGCCGCTCCAGCACGGCGCTTGCCTGCACAGCAATGGTGTACGCCAGGCTGTAACGCTGCCGGATCTCCTTCAGCAGCGGATTTTTGAGCCGCATTCCGTACTTGATGCGGATGATCAGCGGTACCAGATGGGTGCTGAGCGAAAGAATCAGCTCCAGATCATCCCGGAAGTCCATCTGGAAGATCTGGTAGATCTCTTCCAGCATTTCTGTCACAGCATCCTGCACATCGCTGTCGATCACAAAATTCTGGCTCGTCTGCTTGCTGGCCAAGTGGATCGCTAGGTAGCGCACCTCTTGTTCCGGGTAAGGTACACCGGCCAATTCAGTAATGCACTTTGCACATTTCTGCGCCAGCTCATAGCTTTCGCCTGCAGACCACGTTTGGTTTTCTTCCTCGGTCATCTGGATGTATTGGCCCGATTGGATGCGCTGGATCGCCACTGCAACATGAACCACCAGACTGTTCAGCCCCACATCCGTGATGTGATAGTTTTCCTGTTCCAGAAGTTCCACCAGCATCTGTGCAAGTTCGTATTCCTGCGCGTTTTCTTCCAGTGCTGTGTGCTCCATGCCAGGGTTCCGTTCCTGTAAATATTCGGAAAGGCACTGCCTCTTGTGGAACTCATCTCCCACCAACCGCATTCCATAGTGCGGCTTGCGTTCCAGTGTCAGCTGGAACCGATTGAAAAAATCCTCTGCCTGCCTCAGATCAGAAGTCAGCGTTTTGCGGCTTACATACAGCTTTTCGCACAGGGTCTCTACCTTTGTGTAGCAGTCGTCCTTCAGGAAATATTCGATCAAGAACCGCACCCGGCCTCTGGAATCCTGCGGAATGTTGGAATCTGCCTTCAGGAAGATGGTCTGGAACTTATCCAGGTCCTGCACTTTCAAGCGGTAGCCTTTTCCCCGCTCGTGCAGGACCTCCGCACCGTGGGTCTGCAGCTGCTCGTTCAGTTCCTGCAGCAGCCCCCGCACGGTTTTTGTGCTCAGGCTCATCTTTTGCGCGAATTCATCCACCGTTTTATATTCGTCCTGCGATATCAGGCTTAAAAGCGTTGTGAGCCGCTCGCCCAGCATTTTATCGTTTCTCCTTTCGTTTCAGATTCTCACGTTTTCCTGTGGCTTTACTGTACCATGTTCTATCCGAAAACTCCAGAACCTCTATTTCCAGCTTGTAAAAGAAAAACATTTCTCGAAATCGGAAACAATCTGCGTTTTTCACAATTTCCATTTTCTGCGATTGTGCATTCTATCCATATCTCTTTTCTGAAAACAAATCAAGCCCTCCGTCTTCCGTTACAGAGGCCAAAGGGCTTGATTTATTTTCAGGCTGTCAATTTTTCTTTTGCGCCGTTACGGCAGCCAGGGGTACAGCCGGACGGTGTAGGTCTTTGCTTCCCCCGGCTGCAGCTGTACCAGCCCCACACCGGAGTTCAGGGCGTTCACCGCACCGCTCATGGGCTCTATGCAGATAAAATCCTGCGTGCCGTCGCCATTCCACAGCACCCACTGATTGAAGGGCTCCGCCGCGTTCATGCAAAGGCCACCGATCCGGGCGGTTCTTCTCGTAACTCCCTGCGCCAATGTTTTTCAGCCAATCGCTTAGCTTCGGCCAGTAACGAAATCTATCAATATCAGTATCCATATACATAAAATGCAGCAAATACCACAGTTCTACGCACTGGTTCGACCATACAGCATGGTAAATCGTCTCACCTTGTGCATTGTATTCTTCGCACAGCTGTGCTACCATGTCGATATTTTCTGCCGGAAAATCATCTGTGTCATAGACAATCCAGACGTGCTTAAACACAATGCCGTTATTCTGAACGTATTGACGAGCTTTCATCAACAGATTCACCGTATTGTCGCCAATGCCCTCTACCTTTAGCTGGATTCTATCACGGTACTTAGAATTGATAATCCGTTGAATTGCGCCAAAATACTGCGGCTCGGGTTTCTGTACCTTCAGATGCAATCAAGTGGTATTCCGGCTGAATCATCCTTGCCTTATCACGGCGATTCTTCATCCAGCTTTTTCCAAGGTCACTCTTTTTCGGAGGTTTCAGACTCATGCCCAATCCCTCCCTGTCAGCATATTAGAAAGATAGGGGTCTGCACCATATCGGCCTTCCAGATACTGCTTGTCAAAGGCCGCTGTGCTCTTGACGCGGGTGTTGTCCTCCTGCCGGAATTCATAAAGCGAATAAATCTCGCTCTCATGATTGTCATTCATTGCGGCAAACCAAATTTCATCACGACGGAAAACAGTATTCTTCATCGTAGTCAGGTCGTGAGAACTGAACAACAACTGTGCGCCTTTCTTATTCAGCTCCGGGTTCTTGAACATCTGAATCACATACCGGAGCAGCTTCGGATGCAGCTTGGCATCCAGTTCGTCCACAACCACTGTGCGGCCTTCCTGCAATGCTACCATCAGAACCGGCAAAGCTGCTATCATCTTCTTGGTTCCATCCGACTCCGCTTCAAATGGAAGTTCATAGACCTTGCCGTTGATCGTTCTTTGCGTGAACAGGTGCTTGCTATCTTCATCATAGCGATAACCGGACAAATCAATACCTACATCATTCAGTGCATGAATCAGGCTTTCCTTAGTCGTCTCACTCTTGGACACCAGCACAATGTTTTCTGCTCTGGGGTTTGCGTAGCTCTGTGTAATACAGGATTCAAACCAATTCTGCACTTCTGCAATCACAGGAATATTATAATTGATTGCCAAAAAAGAAAGGTACGGCATCTTCGGATTGACATCCAGATTGATGCTCGCCTTACTGATGCTCGCGCCCAATTCAATCTTCTGACCGTCTCGCTCAAAAATCAGGCCCGTCTTCTTGCCGCCAAGAGTGCGCCACAGCAGAGACTCAAAAACAATTTCTTCCTTGAGAGAAATATAATACTGGTACTCCTTCTCGCCTACACGGAAAAACACCTGAAAAATCGTAGGCTCATTTACAGAGTTTTCATCCAGCATAAAGGGAGCCACACTGCTGCCCTGCTGGAAAATCATTGGCTGCCGATTCTTCTCCAATGCATGAATCGGCTTCACAACAAGGTTAATCAGGCAAAAGAATGCCTGAAGCAGATTTGTCTTACCGCCACCATTAGGGCCATAGACCGCGCTGACCGGAAGCAAATCTTCCGCTTTCTCCTGCCGAATCAAGGCATCCTGAAACTCCGGAATTGCCATTGCACGGAAATCAAATGTCGTTTCATCCTTATAAGACTTAAAATTCTGAAAAGAAAATTGGCAAAGCATTCTTTCAACTCCTTCCTGTTATTAGTATACCTCATTTTCAATTTTTATTCCAGCATTTTAGAAAATTTCATTCTTATATAAGTTTTATAGAGCGAAACCGAAGAGTAAAAAGTTTTTATTTATACAAAAAACGGAGCTTCCCGTAGCATTTTATCTGCGCAAAAGCTCCGCCTCATGGTCGCTTATGATTATCTTTTAGTAGAACTGAATTTCGGCGCCGCTTTCCTCTGCAATCTGAATCACTTCATCCACGCATCGGTCCGCTGGATCTTGCCGAAGAAAACCAGGCCTGTCTGATTGGACGAAAATCATCCCACATGTCGAAACTGGATTTATTGCAGTCTGTAATGATTTTTTCATTCGGCACAATGAATTTGAAGGGCAGAGATCGGAAATACGCTGCCTTTGATCAAATCGCCCTATAAGAAATCCCAAAAAGCAGTTTATTATCATCCTATTAGATTTTGATCTATGGATAACAGTGTCATAAATCACCAGATAGAATGCTATGCGTTTTTATAGTAGTTGTTCCTCCCGATCAATTTCTATTTGATCCATAACATCCTGATAAATCACAAAAAGAGGTGTTTTTTATGACAATAGCAAAGAAGCTCCCACTTTTAGCACCTTCCATTCATACGTTTGAAGTGAATGGAACGTACACCGATTGCGAAGCAAAGCGCACTGTATTTATGGCAATTCAAAAAATGGTATCCGCCGAAAAATACTATCGGGTTCCGTATCATGGCTCCTCGAAAAAAGGCTACTCTTATAAAAGAAAAGATGGCGGTTTGACCATCACACTGGCAGAATACCCAGATTTCAGGAAGAGATACATAACGTTATCTGGTGTGAACCTCGCTCGGATCGCAGGTGATCCATCTCGTTTAAGTTTAACAGATTTATCGCCAGAAGGTTTGGCCATGCAAGAGCAGGCATTTCTGGATGAATTGGAGCAGCTTGGACTCCTTGAAATCGAGGATTCTGTTAAATGGAAAATGCACCGGTTGGATATTACGCAAGACTTCTATGTGAAATGCGATCCCTCGCTGATGGTAAAAATCATTCGCTATGCAGGAAGCGTTGACCCGTACAGAAAAGGTCGCGCACAGCACTATAACCAGCACAATGAGATCCGAAGCTGTAAATTTGAAAAAACGTGGTACGATTTTGCACTCTATGACAAGCATCAGCAGCTCTTGAATTGTGAAAAGGAGAGCTATCCGATTTCTCCAGACGATTTGGAACGCTCAAAAAATCTGGTTCGATATGAAATTCAATTAAAGCGCCCCAGTCTGAAAGAATTTGAGCACGATAAGTTGGAATCGAAATCTTCAAAGTTCCAGTTTGGGAATCATGCGCTGTTTCATTATTTTGACAAAATCAGCGATGATATTCCGTTCTTTCTATATCGGTATGCCGTCGATTATTTTGGCAAGCATTCGTGGTATAACGTTCCAACTGCCCTGAAAGCCGTACAAATGAGCAACCTTGATGACGATACCAAAGAACTTGTCAGTGCGTATACTCCTTCATAGCTTCTGCGGCACCCTCAAGATCAGTGTACTTATCATAATCGGAATCGTAATCACCAAGCAGATAATATAGCGGTACATCCTTTTCAAAGCCTTTACTATCCTGAACACCTGCTGTTTTACCAGTATTCAAATAAATAAGATCATAATCCCCCTGCTCCGGGAAAGACAATGTACCATCCGTTTCTACAACTACATATTCACGGTATCCACCATTCGCATCAACATAGATAGAACCATACCAGCTCTCATGATTACTAGTACCGTTCGCATAGTTTTGAATCTTAGCTGCGTACTCATTTATAGTAGAACTATAAACAGTTCCCATCTTATTATGAATCGTAATCCAGCCACAAGATACTTCCGGAATCTCATAGGTAGGATCAACGAATCCACGGAAGAAATTGTTGAACTGTGTACGATACGCTTTTTCATCCTTCTTATACTGAGTATAAAGATCATTTTCTTTGGAGATATTGCTCATTTCATCAGGCAGAAAGTTCTGATATAGCTTAATCATGTTTTCAAAGAAATACATCTGAGATTTATCAAGGTTACCATTTACACGAGCGTTATTCATATGGGTTTTCAGATACTGCCTCCACGCCATGGTAAAAGTTGCAATGGAGTCCTTATCCGCTGCGATTTTCTTAAATGCCTTCTTATTACTGCTATCTGTATTAGCATAGTTGGAAGAACTCTTAAGTGTACTTTCAATAAGTTCTTTATACTCTTTTATTTTTTCATTTGCTTCTTCACGTTTTTTATTAGCAGTACTCTCCGCCTCAGCAGCAACTGCTGCTTTTGAAGCTGCCATTTCTGCCGCTTTGCTCGCCGCATCAGCTTCTTCCTGTGCTTTCTTAGAAGCTGCTTCTTCAGTCTCTTTAGCTGCATGAGACGCACTTTCTGCGGCTTTCTGGGCTTCCATTACAGCTTTTGATGACGCCGCCGCTTCCGCCGCAGCAGCTCTCTTTGCCTGTACTTCTGGAGAAAGGTTATTCTCTCCCGTAATCATGCCAGCACTCAAAAGCACCATACTTGTTATGATAAGAATCGCTTTTCTAAATTTGAATGCCGGGATTTTCTTCGTAACCGGCGGAAGTACGATCACGCCCGCCAGTACCATAAGAACAATCGCTGGTACAGTATACTCACCAACATAAATCAGACCACTCAGTATAAAGCACACAGAAACGAACCATTGTAAAATCTTCTTAAGTTTATTTAGCATAATTCTCCTCTTTTTCATCTCACATGCTTATCGAACTCCACAAAGGCTCTTAATTTAAGTTCATCTCCTCTCCAAAGCAACCAATGATTTCCTCTTCAGTTGGATTTATCTTGTTAAAATTATACGATTTATAGAATTACATGTCAAGCTATCCACCCTTAAAATCGTAAGTAACAGTACGATTTATCCAAGGAGGTCTATGACATGGAACGCGAGAAACCAAACTTTGACATTCTGGGAAGGATCGACCGGGAGCGGTTGGCTCGTGGATGGTCTGAATACACCCTTGCCGAGAACTCCGGTCTAACGCAATCCACCTTATCAACGTGGCGCAGACGAAACCTTCAGCCTAATGTGACCTCAATTGAAAAAATATGTCACGGCCTTGGTATCACGCTCTCGCAATTTTTTGAAGAAGACACTGCCGTTTACCATTTGACAGAGGAGCAAAAATCCCTTTTGACCATCTGGGATAGACTTTCGCCCTCGCAAAGAATCGCTATTTTGGATTTAATTCAGGCATTTCTGCCTGAATAAAGCAAACCCTTACAAAAAAGAAGGATGCCGGCGACCATTGCGTCACCTGGCATCCTTCTTCATTAGATAAAGGACTTCAGAACTTTTTTCAGTGCTTCACGCTGTTCCGGGGTTATGCGATTCAACAACTTCAAAAATTCCTGTTGTTCCTCCTTTGTAAATTCGCTATGGGGTTCATCTTTTACACATTTTTCGTTTTGCATAACAACTCTTCCTTTTTAAGTTTTCCCTCGTCAGTCAAATCAGCCCGAATCTGCCTCTTATACTTATAATAGGTATTCCGGGCAAGTCCAGTCAATTTCATGCACTCCATGTCATCCAATGTTCCGCCGAACGCCTTACAATGGACACGGATCTTCTCCTTGGCCGCTTTGGACTTTTGGGTTTCAAAGCCAGTGCCTTTCTTGCGACCAACCTGCTTGCCGTTCAACCGGGCAGTCAAAAGGCCCTCACGGGTGCGCTGGTGCAAATCAGACACTTCTTTTTCGGACTGCTCAAAGGCCAGTTTGATCTGCTCCTTGGCCAACGCCATCAGATATTCGTTGATGCCCTTCAAGATGAAGTCCACATTTGTCCCTGTCATGGCGATGCTGCCGGACAGGGCTTTTTTGTAGGTCTCGGTGTCGATGTGGTGCTCTTTCAAGAACACCAACCGGATGCCCTTGTGGTAAAGGTCTTCGTACAGAGCAAAACCTTCCTCTGCGTTTCTGGACATCCGGGACACCGAGTCGAACACCACCATATCTCCTGCTTTCAGAACTCGGTAGAGCTTCAACCACTCCGGGCGAAAGACGGATGTGCCGGTGTAGGCTTCCTGCACGATATGGGCGGTCGGATATTCGGCCTTGATGTTGCGGATCTGACGGTCAATGCTCTGTTTTGCAGTGGAAATTCTGCAATAGCCATAAATACTCATAACTCTTTTCTTTCTGTATCAAAAATGCCGTAGGTGCAGAAAAGTATCAATTACGGCGAGATTGGGCAATTTATCTTAGCAGATTGATAACGCTAAAATGACGAACGGCATTTTTAATACCTTTTCGGCACAAGTTTTCTGCTATTCCTGCTTCAAATGGGTCTCTATAAATTCTTCCACTGTGACACAGGGCTTTTGATTTTTCTCTGCTCCTCCAAATGGGTCATAGTTCCAGTCCGTTTCCTCGTCAATATATCGCCGCCCATCGTCCGGCAGGTCCAGCGGTTCCGCAAGGATGATGGTGCCCCAGTGATTGACCATCACAAAGGGTGCGATCTCACAAGGGATGCCCCGGCACTCATCATCATGCCGGACATCGTAGGTGTACAGACCATCCGGGACAGTATCTCTCTTGATGCGGATGCTGGTGAACAGCGCAGGCTTTCCGCAAACCGTGATTTCTTCGTAGTGTTCGGTCATTGCATTAAAGGTCATAATCTGTCTTCTCCTTATATAAAGAAGCAGGACAATCCACACGGACTGCCCTGCAAAAGTAAAGGGAGAGCATCCGAAGACGCTCCCCCAGTTGTACATATGAATTTTTTAGCTGATGCCCAACTCTTTCATCAGCCGAGTGCGGTACTCCTTATCTTCAGAAGCCCGTTTTGCATCCTCAATGCGGTTTTGATCGAAGAGCTTCTTCATGAGCAGAGCTACACTATTTGCACCTTCAGCCTTTCCACGATTTTCCACTTTATCAAGCACATCACACATATTGCGTGGGCCTCCTTTCTGGCCATCGGTATTTGTATTGTACGCTTCCTCAAACCGATTATCATTCGTCATAATACTCAGCAGTTGAAGCGTTTCCTGCACATGGGTCAGATCCTGCGAACTCGGGATGTAGTCGCCGTTTTCCCGTTTCTGTACGAAATAGTCTGCCACGACCTTAAAATCGCTCTGGAAAAGTTCTACCTGCTCATGGGTCAGATAGGCAATCTGGAACAGGTTGATCTTATAGTCGTTGACATACGGCTCAAACTCCTTGGGAATGTTCAGCCGTTCCTTCAGGGACAGTGGGCCGTTCCACGGTTTATCATGGCCGAAGTAGAGTACCAGCGTCACAACGGGATAGAGATTTTCGCTGTCATTAAGCAACTGGGCCCGGTACTCTGCGCCATCGTAGCCCATGACACGGAGCGGCATGTTAGGATCAGAAGCGGTCTGGTTTTCAAAACCGATACAGGCTACACGAATATTTCCGTTCTTCCAGCGTTTGGCAACATCTCGCTCGATCTCACGAATCCTGCCATCCGCCTTGTAGTAGGAGCGTGGAGCCTGATCTTCCAGTTCATCCGCAGACAGAACTTGTTTGCCGTTGAACAGAAGCACGTTCACAATGTCCGAAAAGACATCGTTATAGGATTCCAGAATTTTTTCAGATGTATCCTTTTGCGCCATGCCATCACCTTCTTTTCTCTTGTTATTATAGTAGCATACAGATGTGAAATTTACAAGCATTCGCCTTATGCTACGTTCAATCTGGTTGCCTTATAGCAGTCCGCGCACATTCCCTCATGGGTGGCGGCAAACTCTGCCGCCTGCATGATGGAGCCATCCTTCAGCTTGACCCTCTTGATAGGCTGGTTGCACCGGGCGCAGATGCAGGGCATCGGCGGCTGTTCCTGCTTTTGGCTGGTGGATTTCGGTTTCGGCTGCCTTTGCAGTTCCGTCTCCGGCTGCGGTGCAGCATCCTCCGGCAAATCCTCTCCGGCATAGACATACAGACCTAAGCCAAACATGGCAAGGTTCTTCACCAAGCACCGCATGATAGCCTTATTCACATCGAACATGGAGGCTGCTTCTACGGTGCGTTCTTCCATGCCGACTTTTTCACGGCGGCGAGTCTGCGGATTGTATTCCCATTTCGGAGTGGTGTAGGTGTAAGGGGTGGCTTTCATCGCTTTATTTGCGCCATCCAGTACAGGCAGCCACATTTCGTGCGAAACGCCCTCAATCGTGACCGAGGTATACACCATGAAGCCGGTTATGGGGTCATAGACATAGGGCAGGCCGTTGAACTTTTTAACTTCATAACTGGCGGAAGGATACAGCTTCTTCACCTCTGCCCATGCATACGCCCAGCTTACATATTTCAGCTCCGTATTGCCGGACTTCTTGACTTCCAGATGATCTTTGAAGTCGATAGCAAATAATTTTACGAATGGATTTTCCGTAGCCATAATCAAACCTCCAAGAAAAAAGGCGGCAGAGAAGCTGCTCCCTGCCGCCATACAATTATGCCGCATGAACGATGGTGAACCTGCGACTGCTCACATTCTTGCTGTACTGGTTGAAGATGTCCGGCTGCTCTTTCCGCAGTCGCTGAGAATCCACCCGTTTGCTTTCGGAGGATACCCACGATACCTTATAACCCGGTGCTGTGCCATAGGCAGCATCCTGCATTTGCAGCTTGACCTGTTGCTCGATGGCCGTTTTCTCCTGTTCCATCTGCTCGATTTGGTCAGAAAGCTCCTGCCGCTTATCCAGAAGTCCATGCAAGGCACTCAGATCAGCGGTCTTATCCCGGTTGTCTACCTCATAAAGCTGGTTGATCTGCTGGGTGTCACAATCGCAACCGTTGGGTGCAGGGGGAATCTGCGGCACGACATGACGTGCCCAGAACAGTTCTTCCTTATCAATAAGATCAGAAAGCACCTGCTTATCTGTCACGATCTTGTGGATCACCAGCTCTCTGCCGAAAATCAGAGCCGCCACATACCAGCAGTCGAAACCGCTGACGGCTAAGTAGTGGTCAACCTGCGCCAGATAATGAGCTGGAATTTTACCATCCGCCCACTTGTCCGCAGAGAAGGGCGAAACCGTTTTGCACTCTAATCCAGCTTTTTGCCCAACGATTAGGCGGTCAAAATCTGCCAGAAGCAGAGGATGTTCCTCGCTCTGATAGATAGCGTTTGCACGGCGCACCTTCAGGCCGGTTGCTTCGGTAAACCGCTGCGCCACATAATCCTCCAAGTCACGACCCTGCCGCATGGCCTCGTTGTCGATATTTTCAGTGGTATCGCTGATTTTATCGTGGTACACCTGAAATGCAGAACGGTAGGGATTCAGACCAAGGATAGCCCCGGCATCCGTGCCGGTAATGCCGCATTTGCGGTAGCGGAGCCAATCTTCTTTGGACAGGTTCCGTGTAGATACAAGTCGTTTCATGCAATGTTCAACCTCTCTTTCATCTGTTCTTCCGCAATAGAGAAATCATATTCCACCAAGTCCTTGATAATCGTGGAAAACTCATCCACCAAAGTGCGGTCATCGTCCAGCCACAGGGCATACAGGAAATCCAGAATGTTCCGCTGCACCCGGAGATGGTTCCAGAAACGCTCGTCCATCTGCTTTTCGGTGTCCAGTGTAATCAAGGCACTGACAATGATGCTTTTCATTGTGATCTCGTATGCCGTGGTGCAGGTAGGCTTTGGAAAATAGGCTTCGATGATGTTCAGGAACTCAGAAAATTCCCGGACAGCCCGGTTGCTCACATCGTTCATACGTCCTCCTTTATGCTGCTGCCAGCACCATCTTGTAAGCCTTGTCGATCATGGGATTGCCCTCTGCGGTGCGCAGGAACAGGTTTTCGTTGTAGTTGCGAGTTTTACGGATGGGGTCTGCATGGGTGGCAAAGTCGGAAACAGCGTTCACGAACCGCCAGCCGTTCTTTCCGACCCACTCCAGATCGGGTGCATTATAATAGCGAGCCTTCAAATCTTCCTGCAAGCGCAGGTTGTTCTTTCGCTGGCCATCGGTTAAGTCTTCCGTGATGGGGAAGAACTCGTTGATAAACTCCTGCACCTTGCGGTCAGACAGCTTGATGGTGGTCAGCTCATGGATGCTCTTGCCCAGTTCCCCCATATAGCTGTTGGCAAGCTGCAAGGTTTCACGAGCGTCCTGCACCCGGAGCAGAACATTTTCGGTATGGCGAGCAGTCCAGATGCGCTTTGCAGTACCCAAAGCCAGATTCAGGGTGTTCTGGCAGACCACACGAACCGGGGTCATAGCGACCTTGACACCAGAACTGCCATCGTGACTGTTGAAGAAGACAAGATATGGGGTCACTTCGTCTCCGGCGATGATGTACTTTTCGGGCAGTTTTGCCAGCATCCAGACCTTCTTGCCGCCCTGCAAAGAACCGGCAGTTTCATAAGTAACTCCCTCACCCAGCAGGTCATCGGTGAACTGAAATGCTTCTTCGTTCTGCACAATGCGGTAGCGGTCAGATACCACACCGAGTACGGCATCATCTGTACTACGGACATTGGCGCGATAGCCGGGAATCATGTCACCCGTACCGGAATAGATATTACGGCTCTCTACCTGCCAATCCAGACCAGCCAGTTCCAAGGCTTCACGGCTTGCAGGGGCATCCATAACGATACGGCCAAGACCATGCCAGGGGGTCTCACGGACAGAGAACATGGTTTCAATATTTGCGGACATAATCTTTACCTCCAAAATTTTTGATTGTCTTATTTCTTTTCGATTTGATGAGCCGTCCAGACAATGATTTTCGCAACACCTTTTCCGACTGCTTTCATCACCTCCACCAATACTTTTTCAAAGATTTCTGCCATTGATTTTTCCTCCGTTTTTCTGTAAAAATCAAAGACCAGTAAGCTGATGTGGTTGCTTACTGGTCTTTCTATCCAAGGGTATAATATATCATTATATCTGCTTCAGATACGCCTAACTTGTACCAAGTGTGTCCACTGTGTCAGTGTTTTTGCGAATCGGTCTTATGTTTTCGTGTCTTTCAGGTGTTTTATGGGTGGAGATATAAGGATATAATAAAACTTGTTTTGAAAATCTCTGACACAACCGGCACAGCCGACACAGCCTCCTACTTCTGCGTTTTCGACCAGATTCCCACAACCACCGTGAGATCCTGCCATTCATTTTTGCGGATTCCCTGATTTCGGGATGCCTTAAAAGCCTTTGCCTCCTCAAAGGAAATCGAAAAGCGTGTCATCTCTACAAAGCCATCCATCGTATATGCTGCGGCGTTTCTCGCCCGTACCTCTGACATCTGAAAGTCGAGTGCCCAGCGAAACTCTTCATTTGTCAAAGGCGTGATCTGCGCCACACAGCTGTTGATAAGCTCCCGATCAACATCGTTCTTTGATGCCCGCTGCCATTCATCCAGCTTCTGCGAGATCAGATTCATGTCCAGCGCTCCACTGCGTTCATCCTCCTGTTCTACGCTCTCATACTGAGATTGCAGATCTGCGATCTGGTTGTCTAAGCCTTTACGACGTTCCATAAGTTCCTGTTTGGTGATGATGCCATCAGCACACAGGTCAATATACTTGTCCAGCCGTTCTCTCTGCTTAGCGATGCTCTTTTCCAGCATTGCCTTTCTGGAAATACGCACAGTCTTTTCCTCTGCCATGCAGCGGTTCAGAATCCGGTATACCTCTTTGACGGTCTTGCCTTTGTCAAATGTGAGATGTTCAAACACCTTTGCCGCCATCAAATCCAGCTTCCACTCACTGATGGCCTTGATTTGGCAGCTGATGCTCAAATCAAGGCCATGTTCCTGCAAGTAGCTGATGCTCGGCCTGCGTGTACGGCGGTAGCACTGAAATCCATGAATTACAGCACCATCCCGGTTCACACGCCACTTGAACTGAATAAATCCTGCACCGCAACTGCAACGCAATTTTGCCGTCCAGACCGACTTAGGCGTATTTCTCATGTACTTGTGCTTTTTTCCGTTTTCATCGATTACTCGTGCTGATCTCGATGCCAAAATCTGCTGGCATCTCTCCCACATTTCTTCCGAAACCAATGGCTCAAAATCCCCTTTCACATAGATGTATCTGCTTTCATCCAGATTTTTGATACGCTTCTGCGTCAAGTAGCCGTCACTATGGGATTTATTATAGCAAATGCATCCCTTATATGTTGCATTGTGCAGGACCCGACTCACCTTGGAAGCGTCCCACGAAACATGACCTCCCGCATCCAACCGTCCAAGACGATATAACTCTGCGACTATTTTCTGTAGGCCGACTTCACCACTCGAATACATCTGGAAAATCAACCTTACAGTTTCAGCCTGTTCCGGTTCAGGCACATAGGTTCCATTCACCCTGCGGTATCCCAAGATGTTTCCGTTGCCATACAGAATGTGCCTTTCCCGACTGATTTTCTGCCCCGCCTTCACACGTTCTGAGATTTTGCGGCTTTCATCCTGTGCCATGGAAGACATGAGCGACAGTCGGAGTTCGCCATCATCGGCAGCCGTGTTGATACCGTCATTGATAAAAAGCACATCCACGCCCATAGCCTTCATCTGGCGCGTATAGGACAAAGCATCCACCGTATTTCGTGCAAAGCGGCTCACCTCACGGGTAATGATAAGGTCAAATTTATCTTTCCTTGCATCCTCCATCATACGCAAAAACTCTGGCCTCTTCTGTGCTTGTGTTCCGGTGATGCCTTGGTCTACGTAGACCTCCACGATTTCCCAGTCCGAATGCCGGGAACATTCGATTTTATACCACTCCAACTGATTTTCCAGCGCATTGATTTGCGCCTCATGCTCTGTTGAGACGCGAGCATATACTGCTACTCGCATGTTTTTACCTCCATTTTCTTGCTTTTTCGGATAAAAAGAAAGGCTCTGGCAGAATCCTCCACCAGAGCCTTTCTCTGTTGTTTACGAAGCCTTTGCAGGCGGTTCTTCCTCCTGCTCACGCTTCATCCGAAGGAAGTTCTGATAGGTAGGCAGGTTCAGCAGTCCTGCCGCAAAAAGAGCTTCAATCAGACAGTAAGCCATCGCCTTTTCGTCAACGTCCATCATCGTAACACCTCCGTAGTGATTGTGATCGTGCTTCGGATTCAGTAATATCTTCATCATAGTAAACATCCAGAACTGTAAACGTTCTGCGCTTTGGGCTATGATGCTTCAGCTTCATTTTATTGAGATACAAGATCCCGTTTTTCAAAGGACAATAGGGTTTGTCTTTCAGCGAATCTTCATACTTCAGACGAGGATCTGCTTTCAGGCATTTATAAATGTCCATGTGGTTTCGGAGGTTCTTTACCCCGTCAAGCCCTGGACTTATGTATTGACGGTAAAGAGCTATTACACCCTCTGCATCAATCGGTTCATAGTATTGACCGTTATAGTAATATAGCACGGTCTTTCTATAGATAAAGCCCGCTTTTTCAAGCAGATTTTCTTCCATCTGACAAAGACCTGGTTGTCTGAGCCTCCCCTTTGCCGGCGGTTTCTGTTCGTCATCGGTAAGTTGCACATCTTCATCATCTCCTTCCATAGAAGCAGCCAATTTCAAAATATCCACGCCCTTAGATGAAGCACCGGATTTCTTCTTGGACTTCTTTTTATGTTTCTTTTTACGTTTTTTCTTACCGAGCTTTGACCCGGTTGGATACGGCAGAATGAACGTATCCAGCTCATCCCCGTCATCAGAGTACTCGTCCGGGTACTCGTCCATATCTTCCTCAGATACAAATGAATCCGTATCCGATGGTGAGCCCCGTCGTTGCACTGTCATAGGGTCATCATCTGGCCCCGTGTCAGGTTCCAGACCACGCCTTGGCACAATGAACGACTGGTCATCATCTGGTGGTTGGCCTGCGTAGTCTTCACCACAGGAATCAGAATCATAAGCATCATCTTTTTTCATGGTTAGAAACCTCCGCTTAATATTTTGCCCTTGGACATGTTCCTTAGGCTTGGCTGTATTCTATCATAATTCCATCCCCGACGATACTTGATTCCTCGAGTTTTTCATTTTAATTTTTTTGCTGTTTTACGTTGTTTTTTTGCAATTCAAAATTCAAAATGCTGAAAACTCTCAGGCTTTCAACATCTTTTCAACAACAAAATTGGCGTAGGTGGTTCCTTACAAATCACCTACGCCAATTTTTTTATTTATTTAACTCTGCTCTTCGCTCTACAATCCTTTTCTTTAATTCCTCTAACTCTTCATTTATTTTATTATAATCCACCGTCGGATCGAGACAATATTCAGATATTATGCTTCGAATTTCCCGATCACACTTTTCTATTGCTTGACTCGCTTTTCTACATGCAACGCATTCATCCTTTGTCTTATATGGCAATTCAAAAATTATTTTCAAATTCTCTCTTAATTCATCATATGCCCAATTAGCCTCATCCTTGGTTGATCCAAACAAATCCAACCATCTCATTTCAACCATCTCATTAGTAATTCTGATATTTGGATTATTCGATAATGCCTCCATGCCTATTCTCAAAGCCATTCTCTGCGCATATCCAATTTCTGATGTCTTTCCTTTTTCTATCAACGTGACTACATCGTCTTCTTTTTCGCTTCCATAGTAACAACTGAAAATATCCTGTAGAAAAGACACATTTTCTTCAGTCAACTTAATGCGGTTGTCTTTACTCAGAAATTCATGTGCTCCAACCATACAATCTTTATCCTCATCGTAAAATTTTCCCATTACGATGTCGAACGCCTTATCCAATTTCTTTTTATAAAACGTTGTGTAGTTGTTTATTCCTCCTTTTGCATTACCCCCAACTTCATTTTTCTTTTTTCCTTTAACTCTGCCACAATCAAGCATTTCCGAACCATTTTCTCGCTCATTCCAACTTGAGATATAAAAGCAATTTGCTTGCTCTGCCCATATTCTCAAAAGCAACTGCCTCATTGATGTTGTATTTTTCACTCTGCTTTCTTTAGGGATCTCATTATATATTTCATCAATAATCTCTATAAAACTATCATTTATCTCTTTTTCATCTGCATACAATCCCTTCATAATTTCTTCACGATCTTGTTTATATTTTTCTTCCAGTAGTCTCAATTTTATATTTGCATTTTCTTGCACTCGTTGAATTTCTTCAACCGCGTATTTTTCAAACTTTTCAACCTGCTCATTGAATTCATCATCATTCCATGCTTGCCTCTTTATTGCCTTCCATCTTTCTCTCAATTCATTATTGCTATACTTCATTTCATTTTCCTCAATATGCTCTTCGATAAACAAAACCTCCCCGGCAAAACCATTCAGTTTCACCGGGGAGGTTTATCATACGCTTATCTTCCCATGTTTTGCGCGATTAGTGCATCTTCATGCAACAATCTTACTTTCTGGGATTTTTGATGGCAGCCTGTGTCGCACTTTCTAAATCGAGAGCGAAAGAATAAACACTGACTCGTTATTTTTTGTTTTCGAACTTCAATTTTCAGTACAGATTGTAATGAGCTAAGCAAAAATTCCTCTCTGCTCATCTTCACTTTTTCGATTTATTAGCCTTAGTATAGCAAATTTTTGTCCATAAGGAAATAGCCTTTGAAAATTTCCATACCAAAAAGAAGGAGGGGGTAATTTTGCACATGAACACACATTCACAGTTGAAAATCCGAGGTCACACCAAATGATGCTCGACTACTTCTATGGGCAGTCGGGCAAACTGTTCGCCTACTTCCGTATTCCGAAAGCTCTCTTTCAAGACAGCCGTTTCCGACAGCTCTCCACCGATGCCCGGACGTTGTACGGCATCCTGCTTGACCGCATGAGCCTGTCTGCAAAGAACGGCTGGCTGGATGAGCAAGGGCGCGTGTATATCATCTACACTGTCCGGGAAGTGCAGGAATCTCTCTGCTGCGCCGAACACAAGGCGGTCAAGCTGTTCCGGGAGCTGGAACAAGCAGACCTCATCGAACGCAAGCGGCGTGGACTTGGAAAGCCCAGTTTAATCTACGTCAAAAACTTTTCGTCTGGATTGCCAAAAGCGCAAGCACAGAATTGTGCAAACAGCAATTCTTGTGCTGCTGAAAACGCAGTTCAGGTGCAGCCAAAACCGCAATCTAATAAGACTGAGAAGAATAAAACTGAGAGGAATCATCCTTTCTTCCCGGACAAAACGGACAGGCTGACCCAGCGGGAACAGCTTGAAGATTATTTTTATCAGGCGTTGGAGGTCGAACTGCTGCTCCGGCTCTGCCCGGACGACGAGGACACCATCTATCAAATTGTGGACTTACTTGTGGATACCTGCTCTACCAAACGCGAGATGTTGAGGATTGCCGGAGATGATAAGCCCGCTGAAGTGGTGCGCAGTCGGCTGAAAAAGCTGAATGCCGACCATATCCGCTTCGTACTGACCTGTCTTGCAGAGAACACATCTCCGGTGCGGAACATGAAGCAGTACCTGTTGGCTGCATTGTTCAACGCCCCCACAACGATGAACCTTTACTATCAGAACAAAACGAACCACGACTTTGCGCGTGGCGCACAGAAGGCGGGGTGATGTTATCGCAAAGAAAGCAACAACAATCGCCATCGTAAACCAGAAAGGCGGCACAGCCAAGACCACCACCTGTGAAAATCTGGGCATCGGTCTGGCTATGGAGGGCAAAAAGGTGTTGCTGGTGGATGTTGACCCGCAGGGGTCGCTCACCATCAGCATGGGTTTACAGGACCCGGATCAACTGCCTACCACGCTGTCCACGCTCATGCAGAAAGCCATGCATGACCAGCCCGTCCAACCCGGTGAGGGCGTCTTGCACCATGCAGAGGGTGCTGACCTTATCCCGGCCAACATTGAGCTGGCAGGAATGGAAGTTGCCCTCGTGAACAGCATGAACCGGGAAAAGATGCTGAAACAGGTGTTGGACAGTGCCAAGCGCGAGTATGATTATATCCTGCTGGACTGCACTCCCTCACTGGGAATGCTCACTGTCAATGCGCTGGCGGCGGCAGACACGACGCTGATTCCGATGCAAGCGCAGTTCCTGTCTGCCAAGGGTTTGGAACAGCTTTTGCAGACGATTGGCAAAGTGCGGCGGCAGATAAACCCAAAGCTGAAAATTGAGGGTATCCTGCTCACCATGACGGACAGCCGAACGAACTATGGAAAACAAATTGACGATTTGATTCGGCAGTCGTATGGAAAGCGGCTGAAAGTATTTGAGCAGACGATTCCCCGGTCTGTTCGCGCTGCTGAAATCAGTGCGGTGGGCAAGAGTATCTTTGCCCATGACCCCAAAGGAAAAGTGGCAGAAGCCTACCATTCCATTGCGAAGGAGGTGGTGGCTGATGCCGAAAAACAACTTAAACGTAACGCTGAAAGGACTAGATGAGCTTTTATTTTCCACCGAAGAACAGCGGCAGGAAGAAAAAAGAGAGCAGGTGCAGCAGATTCCCATTGATGAGCTGTATCCGTTTACCAACCATCCTTTCAAGGTGCTAGAGGATGATTCGATGGCGCAGACGGTTAAAAGCATCAAGGAATACGGCATCCTTTCTCCGCTGATTGCCCGCCCACGGCCAGACGGTGACGGTTATGAAATCATTTCCGGCCACCGCCGCCAGTTTGCCGCGAGAGAAGCCGGACTGGAAACATTGCCCGTCATTGTGCGGGATATGGATGATGATGCCGCCACCATTTTGATGGTCGATTCAAATTTGCAGAGAGAACAAATTTCACCAAGCGAGAAAGCATTTGCTTATAAAATGAAGCTGGATGCTCTGAAACATCAGGGCGCAAGGTCTGATTTGACTTCCCGACAAGTTGTCGGGAAGTTGGAAGCGGCCGCTTTGGTAGGAAAAGTTTCCGATGAGAGTGGACGACAGGTACAGCGGTATGTCCGGCTGACAAACCTTATCCCGGAACTTCTGGATATGGTGGACAACAAGAAAATCTCATTCAATCCCGCTGTGGAACTGTCCTATTTGGATGAAAAGCAGCAGAGAGCCTTTCTTGAAGCTATGGATAGTACGCAAAACGCGCCCTCAGTTTCACAGGCACAGAAGCTCAAAAAGATGGCACAAAAGGGTGAGTTCACCGCTGAAAAGGCTTCTGAGATTATGGAGCAGGAAAAGAAGAGTGAACTGGACACCGTGACCATCAAAAATGAAATCCTGCGCAAATACTTTCCCCGCAACTATACGCCCCGGCAGATGGAGCAAAAAATCATTCAGCTTCTGGATGCGTGGCAGCAGCAGAAAGAACAAACCAAACAGAAAAAGAAGAAACAGGAAGCCGAACGCTGACTGTCCATTGAACTGCAAGACCCCGATTGGGTCTTTTTATTTTGCAAAATTTTGGAGGTAAAGCCTATGAACAACACGATTCCTTTCAAGAGCACTTCTCGCACTATCCGCTCCGAGCAGATCACTGTGGATGTGGGCATCCTGTCCGTGCTGAACCACGCTGCTTCCCCCGGCAGACGAGAACTGGATTCCAACATCTATCTCGCCGCCATCGCCCCGGACATGGAGCTTAATATCATCATGGAAGAGGATGCTCCCCACATCCTGCCCTGCTTCGATGAAGAAGATGCCACCATCGCCATCAAGGGTGCGCCGCTGTTCATCAGCTACAATCCGGCGCAGGTGCTGACGCTTGCGGGCAAGCACTATCTGACGGGCGCAGTCATTTTCTACCGCACGGACAGCAGCAACCACATTGTTTCGCTGACGGTGGAGGATGTTTACCGCTTCCAGAGCTATCTGGAGATGCAGAGTGTCACGCTGGTGGCAGACGGTCAGGAGCTGGCCTGTATCTGCATTGACTGAGGTGCGCCATGCTGATATTTTTCATCGGTTTCGCTTTCTTCGAGTTCGGCGCACTCTGCGGCTTTTTCGTGGCTGCGCTGATGCAGGCGGCAAGGGATGGTGATGAACGTGCAGGAAGAAGTCGAGCAGAAAACATTCAACATTGTGGTGTCCACCACGAAGCTGACCGCCCGAACGATTCTAAACGCTGGCCGGACAGCACTTCGGGAGTATCAGTCAAAATTACTGGCCGATAAATCAAGCGGCAAACAGAGCGTTCGGATGCTCCTGCGGCAGAATCGCGGTGTGTCCAGCGTGGAGATCAGCAAGACAGGAATCCGCGACTTTGAGCGGTACGCAAAAAAGTATGGCATCGACTATGCCATCCGCAAGGACAACTCCGAAGTACCGCCCCGGTATCTGGTCTTTTTCAAAGCCCCGGACGCAGACGCTTTCAATGCAGCGTTCAAGGAATATTCGGCATCCCTGCTGAATAAAACCAAGCGTCCTTCCGTGCTGGAAAAGCTGCATGATCTGGTACAAGCTGCTGCCGAACTTACCGGAAAAGTCCGGCATAAAGAGCAGGAGCGTGGCCTATGAACACAAAAAAGCTGACGAAGCTGCTTGCGCTGTATCTGCCCTATGTCCTGCTGGGGCTGGTGGCAACAAACATCGGTGAAGCGTGGCGGCTGGCCGAGGGCAAAGAACTGGGCGATAAAATCATGGCGATGATGGGAACTCTCCCGGTGGCCTTTGCGAACCCTCTGCCCAGTCTGCACCCACTGGATTTGATTATTGGCCTTTCATGCGGCGCAGGGCTACGGCTTGCCGTATATTTGCGAAGCAAAAATGCAAAGAAGTACCGTCATGGCATGGAGTATGGCTCAGCCCGGTGGGGCAATGCCAAAGACATTGAGCCTTTTCAAGCACCCAAGTTTGCGGATAACATCATCTTGACAAAAACAGAGCGATTGATGATGAGCAATCGCCCACCAGACCCGAAGAATGCCCGGAACAAAAACGTGCTGGTGGTGGGCGGCTCCGGCAGCGGTAAGACGCGCTTCTGGCTGAAGCCCAACCTCCTGCAATGCCACAGCTCCTATGTCGTAACCGATCCGAAAGGAACGATAGTTCTCGAATGTGGACAGGCCATGTTGAAGAACGGCTACCGAGTAAAAATCCTAAACACCATCAACTTCAAAAAGTCGATGCACTACAATCCGTTCAGCTATGTCCACAGTGAAAAGGACATTCTGAAGCTCGTGACCACGCTCATGACCAACACCAAAGGCGAAGGCAGTGGCGGCGACCCATTTTGGGAAAAATCGGAACGGCTTTTGCTCACAGCTCTTATCGCCTATCTGCACTATGAAGCCCCTGTTGAGGAGCAAAACTTCGCCACGCTGTTGGAGATGCTCAACACGATGCAAGTGCTGGAAGATGACGAGGAATATCAGAACCCGGTGGACTTGCTTTTTGAGGATTTAGGACAGAAAAAGCCCACTTCTTTTGCTGTGCGCCAGTACAAACTTTACAAGCTGGCCGCAGGTGATATATGCTCTAAGTGACTTCTTAATCATGATTTTGTCATGGTTAGTGAAGCAATCACTTAGAGCATTTTTGTTTCAGGAGGTACAGCCATGAGAAATGAAAAAATTACCCCACTGTACGAGCGCCTGAGCCGGGACGATGAGTTACAGGGCGAGAGCAATTCCATATCCAACCAAAAACAGATGTTAGAGGATTTTGCCCGCCGGAATGGACTGCCAAACCCTACGCACTTTACCGATGACGGTATCTCAGGCACCCGTTTTGACCGCCCTGGATTTTTGGCGATGATGGAGGAAGTGGAGGCAGGGCGTGTAGAGGCAATCGTCATCAAGGACATGAGCCGGTTGGGGCGCGACTATCTGAAGGTCGGTCAGGTCATGGAGGTTTTGCGGCAACGCGGTGTTCGTCTGATCGCCATCAACGACGGTGTGGACAGTCTGAAAGGCGATGACGATTTTACCCCGTTCCGCAACATCATGAATGAATTTTACGCCCGTGATACCAGCCGGAAAATCCGCTCTGTGTTTAAGTCAAAAGGCATGAGTGGCAAGCACCTGACTGGCACCGTGATTTACGGCTATTTATGGGACGAAAAACGGGAGCATTGGCTGTTAGATGAGGAAGCTGCCGAAGTGGTACGCCGTATCTTCTCCCTCACGCTGGAGGGATATGGGCCTTATCAGATCGCCTGCAAACTATCCGCAGACCGGATTGAAATTCCTGTCGTACACCTTGCCCGCTTCAACGAGGGTGTGAACCGTTCAAAGCCGGTCAAAGACCCCTATGGATGGGGATCATCTACCATCGTGAACATTTTGAAAAAACGAGAGTATTTGGGGCACACCATCAATTTCAAGACCCGCAAGCACTTTAAGGACAAGAAAAGCCACTATGTTTCTGAGGACGAGTGGACGATCTTTGAGAATACCCATGAAGCCATTATCGACCAGCAGACCTTTGATCTGGTGCAGAAAATCCGCAGCAATGTACGGCGTTATCCAAACGGCTGGGGCGAAGCGGCTCCCCTCACAGGCTTGCTCTATTGTGCCGATTGTGGCGGCAAGATGTATGTCCACCGCACCAACAATGGCAAGCGGATTTCTCAATATACCTGTTCCAATTATACCAAAGTTCCGTGTGGGACACTATGCCCTACACAACACCGTATCAATGAGAGTGCTGTTCTGACATTGGTTTCCGACACGCTCCGGGCTATCGCTGAATATTCCAGAAATGACCGGAAGGAATTTATTCACACCGTTCAGGAAACGCAGGTTGCTCAACAGAGTGCCGATATATCGAAAAAGCGCAGGCGTCTGGCTGCTGCCCAAAAGAGAGCCGGAGAACTGGAAAAACTGATTTGCAAAATCTATGAGGACAATGCCCTCGGCAAGCTGCCGGATGCACGATATAGGGCGCTTGATGCACAGTATGCCAAAGAGCAGGACGCACTTGAGATTGAAATTGCGGAGCTGGAAAAGGCTGTTACCGGCTACGAGCAAAGCCAGAAATCAGCGGAGAAATTTATAGCCCTGATTGATAAATACGAGAATTTTGACACGCTGACAAACACCATGCTCAATGAGTTTGTAGAGAAAATCCTTGTCCACGAACGCGCCCGAAAAGGCAGTCAGGACACCACGCAGGAAATTGAAATCTACTTCAATTTTTTAGGACGCTATATCCCACCATCCTTACAGCCGGTTCCTTTAACCCCGGAGGAACAGGAAGAACTGCGGAAAAAAGAAGAACGCAAGGACAGGCTTCATCAGAATTATTTGAAGCGGAAAGCCAGCGGCGCACAGAAACGGTATGAGGACAAAATCAAGG
>ERZ1694706.22-NODE-22-length-92802-cov-17.474883_pt1 | contig 92802 bp, 75 predicted proteins | sample MGYA00581716_ERZ1694706 | MGnify/ENA primary metagenome ERZ1694706 (study PRJEB42213, sample SAMN07424529) | human gut metagenome | biome: ENVO:00009003; feature: ENVO:2100002; material: ENVO:00002003 | host: Homo sapiens | place: USA | collected 2014 ... | reverse complement strand
CGAGAACCCCAGCTGCCTGTGCTTTACCGGCGAAAGCGCAAAGCTGGATGTGCCCTGCGTGGAATACGGCCGCGAGGGGGACGGTGCCGATCAGGCAAAGCACATCTTCCGCTCCCTGCGGGCGCTGGATGAGCAGGGCGATGGCGTAGTCTACGCCCGCTGCCCGCAGAAGGATGGCCTGTCCATGGCGGTGTACAACCGCCTGATCCGCGCCGCCGCCTTCCGGGTGATCGACCTATGATCACCTTGGGCATCACGGGGCGCAGCGGTTGCGGCAAATCCACCGTCACGGCGGTATTTGCCGCCCACGGCGTGCCGCTGGCCGACGCCGACCAGCTCAGCCGGGAAATTTTGTTGCCCGGCTCGCCGCTGCTGCCGCAGCTGGCGGCGCGGTTCGGCGGGGATATCTTAAAGCCGGACGGCACGCTGGATCGCCGTCTGCTAGCTGACCGCGCCTTTGCCACCCCGGAGGGCAAGGCCGCGCTGGACAGCCTGACCCACCCCGCCATCGTGGCGCGCATCCGTGCGGCAAAGCAGGCGGTACAGGCCGCCGGAGCGTCCCTTTTTGTGCTGGACGGTGCAGTCATCGTGGGCACGACGGCACAGGCTGAATGTGACCGCCTGTGCGTGGTCACTGCACCCTTTGAAACCAGCGTGGCGCGTATCGTGGCGCGGGACGGCATCTCGCCGGAGATGGCCGCCCGCCGCCTGAACGCTCAGACCCCGGAACAAACCCTGACCGCACAGGCAGACTACACCCTGCGCAACGACGCCGGGCTGGAGGCGCTGCAAGCCGCAGCCGCCCGCCTGTGTGAGCGGCTGCAGGCAGAAGGGGGCGTGACGGCAGCGCTTTGAACGAACAAAATTATGAAAAAGTCTACGACCCTATCGCCGCCCGGGAGCGCCGCGCCGCGCGGGAAAAAATGCGCCGCCGCAAACAGCAGCGCCGCCGCCGGATGGTGCGGCGGCTGGTCGCTTTGTGCTTGGCAGTGGTGCTTACGGTGTGCGTGGTGCCGCCTTTGTGCAACCGGGCAGAGCAGCTTTTGTACCCCCGCAAGTACGAGCAGTTGGTGGAAAAATGGGCAGCAGCCTACGAGTTGGACCCCCTGCTGGTCTACGCCTTTATCCGCATCGAAAGCGGCTTTGACCCGCAGGCTACCTCCAGTGTGGATGCCCGGGGCTTGATGCAGATGACTGAGGAGACCTTTCTCTGGATGCGTAGCAAAATTGCCCCGGACGAGCCGCTGACCTTTGCAGACCTGTACAGCCCCGATACCGCCATCCGGTTCGGGTGCTGTTATCTGCACCTGTGTATGGTGCGCTACAAAGGGGATGTATCCACGGCGGCAGCGGCTTACCACAGCGGCTGGGGCACGGTGGATCAGCTGCTGCAAATGGAGGAACACTCCGCAGACGGGGAAACGCTGCAGGGCTTCCCCTATAACCAGATGCACCACTACGTCAACAAGATCACCGCCTGCTACCAGACCTATCAGCGTCTGTACGCAGGTCAATGATAAAAAGTTAAGGAGCGTAAAATTATGAGCGAGAAACTTACTGCAAAAGAGTACGCCGAAAAGCTGCTCTACACCCCCGAATACGCTGCCGACAAGCAGGCAGACGTAAAGGAAAAGGCTGCTGCCTTTGCCGAGGGCTACAAGAAATTTATGGACAGCGCCAAGACCGAGCGCGAGGCTGCCGTTGTCAGCGAGCAGATGCTGCTGGCTGCCGGCTACAAGGCTTTTGAGCCCAAAAAGGCCTACGCTCCCGGTGAGAAGGTCTACTTCATTCAGGAGAACAAGGCTGTTGTGGCGGCTACCATCGGCCAGAAGCCCTATGAAGAGGGCTTCCGTCTGGTCATCGCCCACATCGACTGCCCCCGTCTGGACCTGCGTCCCAACCCCCTGTACGAGTCTGACCACATGAGCTACTTCCGCACCCACTACTACGGCGGTATACGCAAGTACCAGTGGGCTACCATCCCGCTGGCCATCCACGGCGTGTTCACCCGCGCCGACGGTTCCAGCGTCAACTTTGCCGTCGGTGAGGACGAGAACGATCCCGTGTTCTGCATCACCGACCTGCTGCCCCATCTGGGTGCCGAGCAGAACGAGCGCAAGCTCAGCGAGGGCATCAAGGGCGAGGAGCTGAACGTGCTCATCGGCTCTGACACCGTGGAGGAAGAGGACGTCAAGGAGGCTGTCAAGCTGAACACCCTCATCCTGCTGAACCAGAAGTACGGCATCACCGAGCGCGACTTCACCCGCGCCGAGATCGAGGTGGTGCCCGCTGCCAAGGCACGTGACGTGGGCTTTGACCGCTCCATGATCGGTGCCTACGGCCACGATGACCGCGTGGATGCTTACCCCGCACTGCTGGCCGAGATTGAGACCAAGGATCCCGTGCACACCACCATCTGCGTGCTGACCGATAAGGAAGAGATCGGCTCTGACGGCGTGACCGGTATGCAGAGCATGTATGTGTTCCACTTTATGCAGCTGCTCTGCCGCGCTGCCGGTCAGGACGACATCCTCGCCTTCCGCAACAGCGTGTGCCTGTCTGCGGACGTGACCGCCGCCTATGACCCCTCTTGGGCAAGCGCCTTTGAGAAGCAGAACGGCACCTACGCCGGCCGCGGCATTGCCATCTTCAAGTACACCGGCAGCCGCGGCAAGAGCTCTGCCAGCGATGCCAACGCCGAGCTGCTGGGCGACATCACCCGGATGCTGGATGCCAACAACGTGGCATGGCAGATCGGCGAGATGGGCCGTCTGGATCTGGGCGGCGGCGGCACCATTGCCAAGTATGTGGCAAACCGCGGCATCAAGGTGCTGGATCTGGGCGTGCCCGTGCTGTCCATGCACTCTCCCTTTGAGGTTATCCACAAGACCGATCTGTACATGGCATACCGCGCCTTCTCTGTGTTCTGCCAGTCTGCTGACTGATCCCCCGCGCTGACGGATATTTTGCATTAAAAAACCGAGCTGCCTGCACATTTTTGCGCGGGGGCTCGGTTTTTTGCGCAAAAGCCTTGACCTTCAACCGGCTTTAAGGTGTAATGTAAGGGCGGAGGTGAAGCAAATGAACATCAAACAGGCTTCCGAACAAAGCGGCGTGTCCGCCCCGAACATCCGCTTTTACGAAAAAGAAGGGCTTCTCACACCGGCACGCAGGCAGGGCAATGACTACCGCGATTACACCGCCGGGGATGTCCGCACGCTTAAACTTATCCGTATGCTGCGGATGCTGGATGTGCCGCTGCCTACCATCAAGGCGGTACTGCGCGGGGAACAGCCCCTACAACAGACGCTGCAAGCCCAGCAGACCGTGCTGGAACAGCAGGCGGCGCAGCTGGCAGCGGCTATGCAGTTCTGCGCCGACCTTGCCCGGCAGGCTCCGCAGACGGACACGCTGGACGTGGACGCCTGTCTGACCCGCATGGAAAGCCCCGCCCCGCAGCAGGGGTTCTTCTCCGGCTGGATGCAAGATTACTGCACGCTGGCGCAGGTGCAGCATCAGAAGCACTTTTTCTTTATCCCGCAGGGCAGCATCAATACCCCGCAGGAGTTTACGGCGGCGTTGCAGGCCTATGCAGAAGAAAAGGAAATACAGTTCACCCTGACCAAAGAGGGAATGTACCCGGAGTTCTCGCTGGATGGCATTCCATATAAAGCCTACCGCAACCCGGGCAAATACCGGGACGAGATCTGCTGCGATGCCGTGCATCCCGCGCAGCTGGACGCAGGACTGCCGCCCCGGCGGGAGAAACTGCTGCGCATCCTGCGGATCGCTGTGCCGTCGGTGTGCACCTTTGTTACCATGCTGGCGGCAGGGTGGGTGGTGACCGGCGGTGCAGGCTGGCTCTGGCTTGCAGTGCTGGCCTCTGCCGGGGTGCTGCTGGGACGCTGCTTTGAAAGGTGGCTATAAGGCGCGTTACCCCAACGGCAGCGCCTCGGCTACGGTCAAAAAGGTGTAGCCGTTGTCTGTATACCACCGGATGATATCCGGCAGCGCTTCGGCGGTGGTGTGTGTGGTGGCAGAGTCGTGCATCAGCACCACGCAATGAGTCTGTTCGTCGGTCTCCCGCACCACGTTGCGGTAGATGGTATCCGCACTGGGGTGCCCGCCCACGGCGTCCTCGGCGCAGACGTTCCAGTCCACCCACTGCCAGCCGCGCTGCTCTACCTCGGTTTTTAGCTGTTGCATCAGCCCCTTGCCGCCGTAACGGCGGCTCACGGTGTTGGTGCTGCCGCCGGGAAAGCGCAGGTACCGGATGCTCTCGGCGTCCACATAGGGGGCAATGCGCTCCTTCAGCAGGGCGATATCCTTCCAGTAGGCGGCGCTGCTGCGGTAGATGTCGCTGTATTCGTGGGAGGCAGAGTGCAGCGCGATTTGATGCCCGGAGGCAGCAGCCTGCGTGAGCAGGGGCAGATATTTCTCGTTGTAGCCGGTGGCCACCACAAAAAAGGTGCCGTGCACCCCGGCGGCATCCAGCGCAGCCAGCACTGCCGGAGTGGTCTTGCTGGGGCCGTCATCAAAGGTCAGGCAGACCCATTTTTCCGGCAGGGAAGGGGCTGCGGGCGTACCGGCATCGGATGCAGCCACCACCGGTGCAGCAGGGGAAAAGGGGCTGAAGTCCGGCGCGGCGGTCAGCTCGTTCAGCTTGCAGCCCACCGGTGCGTGTACCGGTACCAGCCACCCCGCCGCAAACGCTGCCAGCGCTGCTGCCAGCAGCCCGCCCCATAGTCCGATGCGCCCGCCGGTGCGCCGCACAAAAAGTTTCATACACGAACCCCCTCCTTTGCTCTGGGCGCAGCGCCGCAGGCAGATTTTCTGCGCACAAATGACCTGTGTAATTGCCAGAAAGGCTGCCTTTGCGCGCGCGTTGCGCTGCTATTATAGATATGAAACTTAAAAAAACTTATGAGAAACAAAGAAACCACTTGACGAAACGCCGGAAATGTGTTACTATATGCAAGCAGTCCGCACCAACGGTTTTCTACCTCAAAAACCGGAGAACTGTAAAACAGGTATGCGAGGGTGGCGGAACTGGCAGACGCGCACGTTTGAGGTGCGTGTGGTTTATCCTTGGGGGTTCGAGTCCCCTCCCTCGCACCAGAAGGCAAGTCGGTTTTTGACTTGCCTTTTTTCTATGAGCAGAAGTGGTGGAATGGCAGACACGCTGGTTTTAGGCACCAGTTCCTTGTGAGTGAGGGTTCAAGTCCCTTCTTCTGCACCAATGAAAAGACCCGCAGCAGCCCTGAAGGTTCAGGCGCGGCCTGCGGGTCTTTTTGTCCTTTTGAGCGGCAAAAGCAGGGCAACTCTGCGTGAATCGCCCTTGAAACGACACGAATCACCCCGGGGATGTGTTGACAGGCTTTTTTGCGGGATGGTATAATATTATTAGGAATAGTGTCGGTTTATATGGGAGCTGACACGCGGCGCTTGTGCACTTTTGCGGAACTTTGTGCATGGCGCTTCAGGATAAAGCCTTTGGGAGAACGTATTGTGAAGAGGTCTGGCTGCGGGGCAGTCAGGGGGAACAGCCTTATGATGAAGAAACAAAAAAATATACTGCTCATAGCAGGGATGCTGCTGGTGCTGCTGGTCGGCATCCTTGCTTACAGTGCCTATACCCAGAAGCAGGTCTATCAGGAAAGCACGGCAAATCTGCTTTCCACCTATGGGCAGTCTGCCAAGACCTTTACCATGTTTGCGCAGCGCAACTGGAACATCCTGACCGACTGGGACAGCTATCTGGGCGCCCTTGCGGAGCGGGGAGAACAGGAGGGGCAGTGGCAGGAGTATATCGCCCAAAAGGCTACCTGGCTGTACACGGATTTTTACCTGTTCAACGAGCAGTGCGAGTTCTGGACCACCGCCGGGCGGCAGGGCACGGCAGAGCACATGAAGGCGGCTTTTGAGGAGCTGTATACTGCAAACGAGCCGGTGATCACCAGCTACACCTCCAGTCAGGGCATCCGTAAGATCATGTTTGCCATGCCTATGGAACAGCCCTTGCAGCTGGGTGACACCACCTATACGGCGCTGGCGGTCAGCTACGACAACGCCGTGCTGGAAAAGCTGCTGGGCAGCATGGTCTATGAGGGACAGAGCGATTGCTATATCGTGCGTTCAAACGGTGATGTGGTGCTTTCCACTGAGGTCAAGACCGAGATCACCGAGCAGATGACCAACCTGTTTGATTACTTGCAGCAGAACGCCCGTGTGGATCAGCCCTACTATGACACCATGGTGCAGACCCTGCCGCAGGGCGGCGAGGGCTGTGTGCTGTTCACCATGAACAGCCAGAAATATTACCTGATCTATCAGCCGCTGGGGCTCATGGATTGGAGCATCATCGGCATCGTGCCCACCGGGGTGGTGGATGCCGGGATGCGCAGGGTGCAAAACGCTACCATTTTAGTCATTGCGCTGCTGGGGCTTTTGATCATGGCAGGCGTGGTAAAGATCCAGCGTGACGCGGAGCGCAACCGCCGCCGGGAGCTGGAGCGCCGCCGGGAAAAGAGCGATATGATGTTCGCGGGCATGGCGCGCGTTGTGGAGCGTTTTGCAGTGTGCGATCTGGACCGTGACCGCTACCAGTACCATGAGCGGCACGGAGAGCCACTGTACCCGCCGGAGGGTTCTTACCAGCAGATGCTGGAGCAGATATCGCGCAAGTATGTGGTGCTGACCGACAGCGAAAACGCCAAGATCACCCAGATGCTGGCCCCGGAGAACCTGCGCCGGCTGATCAAAACGGACAACGACTCCCTCAAACTGGAATACGCCGCCCGCGATAAAAGCGCATTTTTCATGATGACAGTGGTTCCCATGGCGTGGAAGGGCGACCGCCTGACCCGCGTGATGATGATCGTGCAGGATATGGGCAAGCAGCACCTGCTGCAAAGCCTTGCCAACACCGATGGCCTGACCGGCCTGCTGAACAAGCGCTATTTTGACCGGGTGCTGACGGTGCTGGAGCAGCACAGTCAGCCCTTTGCGCTGTTCTATATGGACTTGGACCGCTTCAAGCCGGTCAACGATACCTACGGCCATGATGTGGGCGATGAGCTGCTGAAGGGCGTTTCCCAGCGGCTGCAGAGTTGCATCCGCAGCCGGGATTACGCCTTCCGTCTGGGTGGTGACGAGTTCGCCCTGCTACTGATCGGCCCGATGGAGCCGGAGGCCTGCGCCAGCAAGATGAATATGATCTGTGAGATGGTCGCCGTGCCCTATGAGATCGAGGGCAATACCGTGAGCGTGGGCGCCAGCTGCGGCTACGCTTTGTACCCCGCCGAAAGCGTGGATGTGCAGCAGGTGTGCTATATTGCCGACCAGCGGATGTACGAGAATAAGCAGGCAAACCACGCCAGACAGGACGGCGCGGAAGGCATTTAAAATCGTCTTACATAAAGCAAGGCCGCAGCACGGTATTTTGTGCTGCGGCCTTGCCGTTATATTATGCTATTACAGATGCAGCATACCCCGCTGGGCGGTAGCGCGGTAGCGCAGCGCAGCGGCGATAAAGCCCTTGAACAGGGGATGTGCGCGGTTGGGGCGGCTCTTGAACTCCGGGTGGAACTGTGCGCCCAGATGGAAGTCGCGGCCGGGCAGCTCCACAGTCTCCACCAGATGGCCGTCCGGGCTTGTGCCGGAGATGACCAGCCCGGCGTCCTGCATCTCCTGCCGGAAGTCGTTGTTGAACTCATACCGGTGGCGGTGGCGCTCCCAGATCTCGCTCTCGCCGTAGCACTCGGCCATCTTGGTGCCGGGCTTCACCGTGCAGGGGTACTTGCCCAGACGCATGGTGCCGCCCTTGGGGATGTTGCCCTGCTGGTCCGGCATCAGGGAGATGACGTTGTGGGCACCGTCCGGGGTGAACTCGCTGGAATTAGCGTCCTTGTAGCCCAGCACATTGCGGGCAAATTCAATGACCATGATCTGCATACCAAGGCAGATGCCAAAGCAGGGAACACGGTTCTCGCGGGCATACTGGGCGGCTTGGATCATGCCCTCGATGCCGCGGTCGCCAAAGCCGCCGGGCACGATGATGCCGTCCACGTCCGCAAAGGCCTCCTTGCAGGCGGCCTGATCGGTCAGATCCTCGCTTTCCACCCAACGGATCTCCACTTGACTGTCGTTCTCAAACCCGGCGTGGTAAAGGCTTTCCATCACCGAGAGGTAAGCGTCGTGCAGCTTGACGTACTTGCCCACCAGTGCAATGGTGCAGGTCTTGCTGCGGGTGGCAATGCGGGAGACCACCTGCTTCCACTCGGTCAGGTCGGCGGGGGGAACATCCAAGTGCAGCTGATGCACCACAACATCGTCCAGACCGTTGGTGTGCAGCATCAGCGGGCACTGGTACAGGCTGGGCATGGTCAGGTTCTCGATGACGCACTCCGGCTTGACGTTGCAGAAGGTGCTGATCTTGCGGCGGATATCGCTGCCCACGCTGCCGTCTGCGCGCAGAATGATGATATCGGGGCTTACGCCCATGCCCTGCAGCTCCTTGACCGAGTGCTGGGCGGGCTTGGACTTGTATTCATCCGAGCCGGAGATGTAGGGCACCAGCACCACATGGATGTAGCAGCAGTTGTCACGTCCCTGCTCCAGACCTACCTGACGGATGGCCTCCAGGAAGGGCTGGCTCTCGATATCGCCGGTGGTGCCGCCGATCTCGGTAATGACCACATCGGCTTCGGTAGAGGAGGCCAGATTGTAGATGTAGCTCTTGATCTCGTTGGTGATGTGAGGGATGATCTGCACTGTCTGTCCCAGATAAGCGCCCTGACGCTCCTTGTTCAGCACGTTCCAGTACACCTTGCCGGTGGTCAGGTTGGAGTACTTGTTCAGGTTTTCGTCGATGAAGCGCTCGTAGTGTCCCAGATCCAGATCGGTCTCGGTGCCGTCATCGGTCACGAACACTTCACCGTGCTGCAGCGGGCTCATGGTGCCCGGATCCACGTTTACATAGGGGTCCAGCTTCTGGCTGGCCACCTTCAGGCCGCGGCACTTCAAAAGCCGGCCCAGAGATGCAGCGGTAATGCCCTTGCCCAGACCGGAGACCACGCCGCCGGTCACAAAAATAAATTTTGCCATAAAAATATACCTTCCTCTTTCGTAAAATAAAACTTTTCTATAAAAGGCTCGCTCCCGGCGCACCCCTTTCCCTGCGGGTGCGTCTCATTCGCTTCTGTCCGCGTACTCCTCCAGCACCTCCTGCGCCACCTCGGCGCGGTCGCGGCGGGTGTCCATAGCCTGTTTTTCAAGGTAGCGGTGCGCTTCGGCCTCGGTCATGTGGGCGTGCTCTACCAGACAGCACTTTGCCCGGCTGACCAGCCGCAGCTGCCCGATCTTGTCCTGCAGGCGGGCGTTCTCCTGCCGCAGACGCTGCAAGCGGTGGTTGCCGGCAGCTGCCATGTGCATGGCCTGCAAAAACAACGGGGTGGTGAAGGGTTTGCTCAGCAGCAGCACCCCCTGCTCGTTCAGGGGGGCAAGCAATTGCTCAGCCTGTGCGGCCTTTACCAGAAAGACCACACCGGCATCGGTCTGCTCCACAGCGGTGATGCACAATTCGTGCCCGAACTCATCGGGCAGGGGAGCGTTGACCACGATCAACTCAAAATCAGATTCCGACATTCTGCGCCGCGCCTCGGCTCCGCTGGGAATGATCACCGGGCGGCTGTAACCCATCTCGGACAGCCGCGCGGCGATATACTCGTTGGAGTTGGCACCGGCGCTTACGATCAGTGCGCGTCCCATTCCGCACTCCTTTCTCCTGCGCTGGCAGGGATCAGATGGCGTTAAAATAGTAGACGCGCTCATGCTCGGCCTGGTCAGGCGCACTCCGCAATGCGGCGCAGCGCTTGAGCTCCTCCGAGAAATAGCGCTTAGAAAGCCCCTCCGGCAGCACCTTGCGCAAGAACTCGCTCTCCTCGGCTACCTGCACCGCCTCCTCAAGGGTGGCGGGCAGGGTCTCAAGACCCAGTCCCTCGGCCTCGGCGGCATCGAACAGGTTGCGGTTCACCGGCGGCTGCAAGACCATGCGCTGCTCAATGCCGTCCAGTCCGGCAGCCAAAATCAGGCCAATGGCCAGATACGGGTTGCATGCGGGGTCCGGGCTGCGCAGCTCCATGCGGCAGCTGTCGCCCTTGACCATGGGAATGCGCACCAGCTGGCTGCGGTTCTGGCGGCTCCAGCTCACATAGCGGGGCGCTTCGTCACAGCCAAAGCGCTGGTAGCTGTTGGGCAGGGGATTGGTGAACACGGTCAGTTCCCGGCTGTGTGCCAGCACACCGGCCATAAAGCTGCCTGCTACGCTGTCCGGGGCAATATCGCCCTCAAACAGGTTTTTGCCGTCCATGTAAAGCGAGAGGTTGATGTGCAGCCCGCTGCCGGCCTGCTGGGGCAGGGGCTTGGGCAGAAAGCTGGCGTGCAGGCCGTTGCGCATGGCAATGGCACGGACGATCTGTTTAAAGGTCATCACGTTGTCGGCGGTTTTCAGCGGCCCGGCGTAGCGGCAGTCGATCTCGTTCTGGCCGTTGCCGCTTTCGTGGTGGCTGTGCTGGGGTGCCATACCCATCTGCTCCATGGTCAGGCAGATATCCCGGCGCAGGTTTTCACCCGCATCCAGCGGCGCTACGTCAAAATATCCGCCGAAGTCGATGGGGATGCAGGTGGGGCGGCCACGGTCGTCCTTTTCAAACAGATAAAACTCGCACTCGGTACCCACGTTGCAGGTAAGCCCCAGCTTTTTGAATTTGCGGTTCATATCCCGCAAAAAGCCCCGGCAGTTGCCGCTAAAGGCTGCGCCGTCCGGCATTTCCACATCGCAGAAGAACTGCATCACCCGCCCTTCGGTGGGACGCCACGGCAGGATGGTCACGGTGGAAAGATCCGGCCGCAGTACAAGGTCGCTTTCCTCAACGTGCATAAAGCCTGCAATGGAACTGCCGTCAAAGCACACGCCTTCTTCCAGCGCCTTGGACAGATTGCTGGCCAGCACGGCAATGTTCTTCTGGGTGCCAAAAATATCACAGAAGGCAAAGCGCACAAATTTGACGTTGTTATCCTCCACGAAATCCAGAATATCCTGTTGGGTGGAATAGCTCATAAATAACCCCCTTACAAAAACTGCATTTCAAATAAAACGCCCAAAGGCCTGCCCTCAAAAAGGGAGCAGGTCTTTGGGCTGGTGTAAGAAATAGGAAAAGGAGAATGGCTAATTGATCCGGCAGCCGGCGGATGCTTATTCTTTACGCTGTCAGGAGATTATCAGACGTAGTAAAGCATCTTGCTGTAGCTGGGCAGAGGCCAGTAATCCTCGCCGCAGATGGTCTCGGCATCGTCGGCAGCGGCACGCAGGGCGTCCATCACCGGGAGAACGTTATCGTGGAAAGCAACAGCCTTCTCGCTCTCGGTGGACAGTGCCTTTGCGGCATTCACGGCATCCTGCAGGGTGTCGATGGCATCGCTCATGGCATCGGCGTCAGAAGAAAGCTTTTCCAAAGTCTTGGTCTCGCTGCGCACGCTGATATGCTCGCTGACAGCCAGCTTGGAGGCGGCGGTATTGGCAACCTCGCTCATGTAGGCGTTGATGGCGGGCAGCAGCTGCTTGCGGGCCATCTCCAGCATGGTCAGAGCCTCAATGTTGATGATCTTGGAGTAATGCTCCATCTCAACCTCGTAGCGGCTCTCCATCTCTACCTTGGTCAGCACGCCGAACTCTTCCATCAGAGCGATGTTCTTGGGCTCGACCAGTGCGGGCAGAGCAGCGGGGGTATTCTTCTTGTTGGGCAGGCCGCGCTTGGCTGCCTCGGCCTCCCATTCGGCGGTATAGCCGTTGCCGTTGAAGATAACGCGGCGATGGTCGCGGATGGTGCGCTTGATCAGAGCGATGGCTGCGCTGGTAAAGTCCTCAGCGCCCTCCAGCTCGTCGGCGTAGCCCTTCAGCTCCTTGGCGACAGCGGTGTTCAGGATGGTGTTGCAGTCGCTCAGGTTCTCGGCAGAGCCGGGCATACGGAACTCGAACTTGTTGCCGGTGAAGGCGAAGGGAGAGGTACGGTTGCGGTCGGTGGTGTCCTTGCTGAACTTGGGCAGAACGTCCACGCCCAGATCCATCTTCATCTTGACGGGGCCGGCATAGGGAGAATCGGATGCGATCGCATCAATAACAGCTTCCAGCTCTTCGCCTACAAAGATAGAGATGATGGCCGGAGGTGCCTCGTTAGCGCCCAGACGGTGATCGTTGCCCGGAGTAGCCACAGAGGTGCGCAGCAGGTCGGCGTACTCATCCACAGCCTTGATGACAGCGGCCAGGAAGATCAGGAACTGCAGGTTCTCCATGGGGGTGTCGCCGGGATCCAGCAGGTTCTCGTGGGTGGTGCTCATGGACCAGTTGTTGTGCTTGCCGCTGCCGTTCACGCCTTCAAAGGGCTTCTCGTGCTGCAGGCAGACCAGACCATACTTGGGTGCGATCTTGCGCATCATTTCCATGGTCAGCAGGTTGTGGTCGATGGCTACGTTGGTGGTATCGAAGATGGGGGCAAGCTCGTGCTGGCAGGGAGCAACCTCGTTGTGCTTGGTCTTGGCGGGCACGCCCAGCTTCCACAGTTCCTCGTCCAGTTCCTTCATGAACGCAGAAACCTCGGGACGGATGACACCGAAGTAGTGCTCTTCCAGCTCCTGACCCTTGGCAGAGGGAGCGCCGAACAGGGTGCGGCCGGTGAGGATCAGATCCTGACGTGCCTCGTAGTCCTCCTTCTTGACAAGAAAGTACTCCTGCTCGGGGCCGACGGTGGTGGAAACGTAGTCCACATCCTTGCCGAACAGCTTCAGGATACGGACGGCCTGACCGGACAGTGCGTTCATAGAACGCAGCAGGGGAGTCTTTTTATCCAGAGCCTCGCCAGTGTAGCTGACGAATGCGGTGGGGATGCACAGCACGTCATCCTTCACAAAGGCGTAGCTGGTGGGGTCCCATGCGGTGTAGCCGCGTGCCTCGCAGGTGGCGCGCAGACCGCCGGAAGGGAAGGAGGAAGCATCGGGCTCGCCGCGTACCAGCTCCTTGCCGGAGAACTCCATAATGGCGGTGCCGTCGCCCACAGGGCTGACGAAGCCATCGTGCTTCTCACTGGTGATGCCGGTCAGGGGCTGGAACCAGTGAGTGTAATGAGTGGCACCCAGCTCCATAGCCCAGCGCTTCATCACGCTGGCAACGACATTTGCCACCTCGATGTCCAGCGGAGCACCCTTGTGCAGGGTGTTCTTCAGGCTCTTGTAGGTAGCGCTGGGCAGGCGCTCCTTCATAACGTGCTCATTAAAGACCTTGCTGCCGTAGATCTCCATAACATTTGCTGCCATAAATCCTACTCCTTACTTGATCTTACTTTTTTCTTTCGCCTTGGGTCTGCCGCAATGCAGAAACCCAAAGCTTGCTTACATCTTAACAAAAACGGCGCTGCGAGTCAGGAGGTGACCCACAGCGCCGTTGCTGTCTATGGCTAAGATTATAGTCTTTGCGGGCAAAAAAGGCAATTGACAAAACTGACGATTCTGCACAAACACGATCTCGGATTTTTGGAATAACCGCGATTGGTATGACTTTTACGCCGGAGAAAACCCCCTTCAGGACGGCTTTCTCCGGCTGAAAGGCGCGCAGCGCGCGGCAATTGTTCTTATTGTAAAAGCATCAGATGACCTGAAACAGGAAAAACTTGAGGTAGTTCGTCTCCGGCACGCCCCACAGAATGGGGTGATCCGGTGCCTGCTGCTTTACCTCGATCTGCCGCAGCTGCCGGTGAGCGTCCTTGGCGGCGGCGCGCAGCATCTTGATGAACAACTCCTCGGTGGCAAAGTGGGAGCAGCTGGCAGTAGCCAGATACCCGCCCCGGGGCAGCAGCTTCATGGCGCGGTAGTTGATCTCCTTGTAGCCGCGCATGGCATTCTCCACCGTGCGGCGTGCCTTGGTAAAGGCAGGGGGATCCAGAATGATAAAGTCGTAGGGGCTGCCCTCCTTTTCCAGCCGGGGCAGCAGGGCAAAGGTGTCCTCGCAGAGGAAATCCATGTTGTCGAGACCGTTGCGTTCGGCGTTGCGCTTTGCCATGGCAATGGCTTCGGCGCTGATGTCGGCAGCAGTCACCCGGGCAGCCCCGCCCTTGGCAGCGTTCAACGCAAAGCTGCCGGTATGGGTAAAGCAGTCCAGCACGGTGTGCCCGGCGGCAAGGCGTGCCACAGCCCGGCGGTTATACTTCTGGTCAAGGAAAAAGCCGGTCTTTTGCCCGTTTTCAAAGTCTACATGGTAGTACACGCCGTTTTCACAGATCTCGGTCTGGGTGGTTTCCGGGTGGCTCTCGCCGGGCAGGGTGAACCAGCCCTTGTTTTGTTCCAGCCCCTCCTTGGCACGCAGGGCTTCATCGTTGCGCTCGTAGATGCCGTCAATGGTCTGTCCGTCTGCCCGCAGCACCTCAGCCAAAAGCGGGAAGAGCACCGGCTTCAGCTTTTCCATGCCTACGCTCAGGGTCTGGGTGACCAGAACATTGTTGAAACGGTCCACCGTCAGGCCGGGGAACTGGTCTGCCTCGCCAAAAATGAAGCGGCAGGCGGAAAGGTCGGCGGGCTCCAGCACCGTTTTGCGGTAAGCCCATGCGTACTCCACCCGGCGGCGCCAGAAGGCGGTATCAAAGGTATCGTTGGCGTTGCGGGAGATCAGCCGCACCCGGATCTTGCTTTTCAGCGAGAGAAAGCCAGTGCCGAGATAAGCGCCCTTGGGGCTGACCACATCCACCAGCGTGCCGTTTTCCGGCTCGATGCCGGGGGCTTCCAGAATATCGTTCTCGTACACCCAGGGGTGCCCGCCCACCAAAAGCCCTTCGGCGTGCTTGTTGACTTTATATACAGGATAAGTGCGTTCGCTTTTCATAAAATGCTCCTTCAACTAAGAATGCGCAAAATGATGCTCGTTCTGCTCTTTATCATAACATAAAAATATGGTAGAATAAATACAAAATTTTGCGGAAGGAAGAAAACGCTATGGAGATCGAACGCAAATGGATGGTGACCGGCTGGCCGCAGGGGCTGCCCCTTGAGGAAGAGTTCACCATGCGGCAGGGCTATATCAGTGTGCAGCCCACGGTGCGCATCCGGGAGGAGGCACTGACCGGCGGCAGCACCGACTATATCCTCTGCTTCAAGTCCGCAGGGGGCTTGGCGCGGGAGGAGATCGAGCGCAGCATCGACAAAGAGCTGTTTGTGCAGCTGGAAGAGAAGATCATTGGCAAGCCTTTGATCAAAAAGGTGCGCCGGAGCTACCGCCTGCCGGACGGCGCAGTGCTGGAGGTGAACCATGTGGACGAGGGCCTGCCCACAGCGTTCTGGTACGCCGAGGTAGAGTACCCCACGGTGGAAGCCGCGCTCCGCTGGCAACCGGAAGCCTGCGGCCTTGCGACATACCTCAACGATGAAGTGACGAACCAGCCCGGCCAAAGCATGGGTGCATACTGGGTGCAAACCAGAGGGTAACGCCAACAATACTGTGAAGGGAATGAATGTTTACGAAAAAGATCAAGCTGAAACTGGAGCTTCAGTATAACTCTCCGGTGATCCTTACCTTTTTTCTGCTGTCCATGCTGGTGCTGCTGGCAGACGGCTGGACGAACGGCTGGAGCACCATGAACCTGTTCTGCGTGTATCGCTCCTCGTGGCGGGACCCACTGGGCTACGTCCGGCTGTTCGGTCATGTGCTGGGCCATGCAAACTGGGAGCATTTTCTCAATAATATGCTGCTGCTGTTGGTGGTTGGCCCGCCCATGGAGGAAAAATACGGCAGCATCCCGCTGCTCAAGGGCATTTTGTTTACCGCGCTGGTCACCGGCGTGCTGCAATGTATCCTGTTCCCCAACACAGGGCTGCTGGGTGCGTCCGGCATCGTGTTCATGCTTATCATGTTGTCCTCGTTGGCGGGCTTTTCCGGCGGCATCCCGGTCACTATGCTGCTGGTAGCGGCGCTGTATTTCGGCCAGCAGGTGTATGATATCATCTTTGTGCACGATAACGTGGCAAACTTTATGCACATCGTGGGCGGCTTGTGCGGCACCGCCTTCGGCTATTACTGTGCCCTCCACCGCCGCCCTGCGCGCAGCCGTAAATAAAAAGAGAAGAATTATAGATAAAAACGGGATACCGGAGCGTCTGTGGACGCTCCGGTATCCCGTTTATACAAGAAAGAAAAATAATGAGTGCAGCAAACTGGAAGCTGCGAAACTAACGAGTCATTCTGATTTATTCAGGAAATTTTACAGACGGTTGGTCCTCATGATGTTTTCCGATAATCTTTTCCATCCAAATCATGTTGTACCAACGTCCAAATTTATAACCGCATTTATAAAATTCCCCAACTTTTGAAAAACCCAAATGTGCATGAAATTCTGCGCTGTTGCTGTTAAGGTATTCATCTTCAACTCTCGGATAACCAATACAAGCATACAAGTTCAAAATTCCCATTTCACTCAATCTATTTTCAAGTGCCTCATATATCTTTCTTCCCAAACCGCATTTTTGAGCAGTATGGTCAAGATATACCGTCAGTTCACATGACCAATCATAAGCCGCCCTGCCTACAAAAGCACCTGCATACGCATAGCCTTGAATTGCTCCGTCTTTTTCAATAACAAGATAGGGGTATCTTTTCATAGTCATTTCCATACGCTTTTGAAAATCCATGAGTGTTGGAACGACATATTCAAATGTAATGGCAGTATTCTCAACATAATAAGCATAAATATCTAAAATACGTTCAGCATCTTCAAGCTTTGCATCTCTTACTAATATATCCATAACTGTTCCTCCGTCAATTCCGATTTGTTGAACTAAGCCGAGTATACCATACCAGCCAATGAAAGAATACCCCTCTAGGGGAGAATTGGTTAAAAAAAGCGTTCAAAGTGCGCCGCAGAGCACTTTGAACGCGAACAATAAAAATATTATTTCCATCCCCGGTCGGTGGGGTCCAGCATCCCGGCGGCGGAATACACCAGCGCGTTGCAGATGGCAGCGGCAACATTGCTGCCGCCCTTGCGCCCCATGGCAACGATAGCGGGCACGCCGTGGGTGGTGCACACCTCAAACAGCCGCTCCTTGCTCTCCACCACGTTCACAAAGCCCACCGGCACCCCGATGACCAGCGCAGGGCGCAGCCCGGCGGTTTCAATCAGGTCGGCAATAGTCAGCAGCGCCGTGGGTGCATTGCCCACCGCAAGGATGGCACCGGGGTGTTCGGCGGCGGCTCTTTGCATGGACGCCACCGCCCGGGTGGTACCGTTGGCTTTTGCCAGCGCAGCTACCTCCGGGTCGGCCATGTAGCACAGCGCTGTGCCGCCCAGCCGCGCAAGCCCGGGCTTTGTAATGCCGGAAAGCGCCATGTTGGTGTCGGTAACGATGGGTGCAGCGGCTTGCAGCGCCGCCACGCCCGCCGCCACCGCGCCGGGGGTAAAGCGCAAATTGCGGGCGTAGTCAAAATCCGCAGTGGTGTGGATCACCCGCTTGACCACGGCGGCAGTCTCCGGCGGCGGGGTAAGACCCATTGCGTCCAGCTCTGCGGTGATGATAGAAAGGCTCGTCCGCTCAATGTCGGCGGGCAGATGATGTTGCGGGGTCATACAGTGTTCCTCCCTTCCAGTCCCATGGCGGCGTACAGGGCGTTCATGTCCAGCGCCCGGCGCACGCCGTCGGCCAGCAGGTCAAACTGCTGCTGCCGGTACTCCTGCATGGAGAGCAGCGGTGCATCGGCAGGGGAGATGCCCTTGCGGCTGCACAGCAGCTGCACCAGCTTTTCGGTCAGCTCCCCGGTATCAAACAATCCATGCAGATAAGTGCCCGCCACGTTGTCCTTTACGCAGCCCTCGGCGCTGCCGTCTGCAAGGCGGCAGAAGGGCACGCCCTGCACAGCGGTGCGCCCGGTATGGATCTGGTAACCGGTCAGCACTGCCCCCGCCAGCTGCGGCGCGGTGACGGTGGCAGTATCCTGTGCGCGGTGCTTTGCGTCCGTAAACACAGTCTGGATGGGCAGCAGCCCCAGCCCGCGCACGGTCTGGCTGCGTCCGCTCTCAGTGCCCTCGGGGTCGGCAAGGGTCTCACCCAGCATCTGGTAACCGCCGCACACGCCCAGCACTGGCGTGCCGGAGGTTGCCAGCTTCTGTACCGCAGCTTCCAGCCCGCACTGCCGCAGCCAGAGCAGATCGTCTATGGTGTTTTTTGTGCCCGGCAGAATGACCACGTCCGGTGCACCCAGCTGCCGGGGGCTTTGCACATACCGCACGCTCAGCAGCGGGTGCTGCTCCAACGGCATAAAATCCGTAAAATTGGAGATATGCGGCAGCCGCAGAATGGCAGCGTCCAGCGGCTTGACGGCAGTGTTGCTTTCCAGTCGGGAGGAGAGGGAGTCCTCGTCCTCGATGTCCACCCGCAGGTAGGGCACAACGCCCAGCACCGGCAGATGGGTCTTTTCCTCCAGCATGGTAAGGCCGGGCTTCAGGATGGCGACATCGCCCCGAAATTTGTTGATGACCAGCCCCTTGATGCGTGCCCGCTCGGCGGGCTCCAGCAGTTCCACCGTGCCGTACAGCTGCGCAAACACGCCGCCCCGGTCGATATCTCCCGCCAGCAGCACCGGTGCATCTACCAGCTTTGCCAGCCCCATGTTGACGATATCGTCCGCTTTCAGGTTGATCTCTGCCGGGCTGCCCGCGCCCTCAATAACGATGATATCCACCTCTTCGGACAGACTGTTGTAGGCGGCTAAAATGTCCGGGATCAGGCTCTTTTTCAGCTTGAAGTAGGCGGCTGCGGGCATCTGTCCGCGCACCTCGCCGTTCACGATGACCTGACTGCCCACATCGCTGCTGGGTTTGAGCAGAATAGGATTCATGCGCACATCCGGTTCTATGCCGGCGGCTTGTGCCTGCACCACCTGTGCCCGACCCATTTCCAGACCGTCCCGGGTGACAAAGCTGTTCAGCGCCATGTTCTGGCTTTTAAAGGGTGCTACCCGGTAGCCATCCTGTGCAAAAATGCGGCACAGCGCGGTGCACAGCAGGCTTTTGCCCGCCCCGCTCATCGTGCCCTGCACCATAATGCATTTTGCCCGGCTCATGCAAGCACCTCCTGTAAGACTTTTAAAAGCTGCTGGTTTTCCGGCGCAGTGCGCACGGCGGTGCGGTACCAGCTGCTGTCCAGCCCGGGGTAATTGCCGCAGCTGCGCAGCACGATGCCGCGCTGCCGCAGGGCATCGCCCAGCGTTTCCGGTGCCTGAAACAGCAGATAATTCGCGCTGCCATCCAGCACCCGCAGCCCCAGTGCGCGCAGCCCGTCCCGCAAAATGGGACGCTGCTGCGCAATAAGCGCCTGTACCCGGTCTACATAGGCGGTCTCGTCCAGCGCCGCCAGCCCCGCCGCCTGTGCAAGACTGGAAACTGCCCACGGCTGCCCGGCGGCCTGCATCTTCTCCAGCAGGGCGGTGTTTCTGCACAGGCAGTAACCCAGCCGCACCCCGGCCATGCCGTACAGCTTTGTAAAGGCTTTCAGGATGACGAGGTTCGGGCTTGCCAGCAGCTTTTTGGCAGACAGCGCTTCGCTTTCCGGCAGAAAGTCCAGAAAGCACTCGTCCACCACCAGCAGCGCACCGCAAGCTTCGCACCGGTGCAGCAGCGCCTCCACCAGCGGCAGCGCAGTCAGCTGCCCGGTGGGGTTATTGGGCTGGCAGAGGAAAACCATGTCGGTGTCCTCGTCCACAGCGGAAATGAACGCTTCCGTCACTGCAAAATCTTCGCTTTCCCGCAGGAAATGCCGACGGATGGTGCAGCCTGCAGTTTCCAGCGCGGCGGCATATTCCGCAAAGGTAGGGGCGGGCAGCAGCGCGGTGCGGGGCTTTGCCGCCCACACCAGCCGGAAGATAAGGTCTGCTGCGCCGTTGCCGCAGAGGATGTGCTCCATGGGCACTTGTTCGTGCGCTGCCAGCTTTGCCCGCAAAGCGCGGCAGAGGGGGTCCGGGTAGCGGTCTGCGGTGGTAAGCGCGGCGGTGATGGCCTTTGCCACCCCCTCCGGCAGTCCCAGCGGGCTGACATTTGCCGAAAAGTCCAGCGCGTCCTGTCCGTACTGCGCCCGGTAACCGGCCCAGTCGCCGCCATGTACAAGCTGCATCATAAAATACCTCGTATCACCAGCCCAAGCGCCAGCGCCAGCAGGCTTTCGGCGTACATCATGCGGTTCGCGCGGCGGATATCCTCCGGCTCAATGGGACGCACGGCGTCGCCGATGGTGGGCTTGGGGTAGTATTGACCAAAATAGTAGGCAGGCCCGGCCAGCTGCACGTTCAGTGCACCGGCGCAGGCGCTCTCGGTCTGGGCGCTGTTGGGGCTGGCGTGGTTGCGGCGGTCCCGCCGCCAGATGCGCCACGCATTGCGGGCATCGTTGCCGGTCAGGGCGGCAGCGGCTACCCACAGCAATGCAGCAATGCGGCTGGGCAAAAAGTTCGCAATATCATCCAGCTTTGCCGCTGCACGGCCAAAGTGCAGATACCGCTCGTTTTTATAGCCCACCATGCTGTCCATGGTGTTGATGGCTTTGTAGGTGAGCGCCAGCGGAGCGCCGCCCAGCAGCATATACAACAGCGGCGCGATCACGCCATCGCTGGCGTTTTCCGCCACGGTCTCCACAGCGGCTTTGGTCACGCCTTCCGCAGTCAGTGCCTGCGTATCCCGCCCCACGATGCGGCTTACCGCAATGCGTGCCGCAGGCAGGTCGGGTTTTAGCAGCTCCCGGTAGACGTTCGTACTCTCCTGCACAAGCCCCTTTGCCGCCAGTGCCTGCCCGCACCAGAACATCTGCACTGCCAGTCCCAGCAGTGGGTGCAGGGCGGCGGCTCCCATGCAGACAAGGCTTGTGAGCGCAAAGGTGCCCACCGGTAAGCAAAAGGCCAAGATGCGTCCGCCCCAAAGCTCGCCCTTTGGCGTTTTGGGCAGGCGGGCACGCAGCCCTTTTTCCAGCGCGGAGATGGCCTTGCCCATGTACACCACCGGATGCGGAAGCCACACAGGGTCGCCGAAAACGGCATCCAGCACAAAGCCGCCCAGTACCGCGTAGCCGATCATTCCCGTGCCTCCTTTGTGTACTGCACGGTCTTTACCAGATACAGCACCCGCTTTGCCGCCCAATCCTTGGCATCCAGCACAAAGCCGCCGGCGTTGGGGGCGCACCATTCGTAATAATTTTTGTGGGGCAGGGCATAGCGCTCCATGGCGGCCATCTGGGTGCCGCCGTGGGCTAAGATGACCAGCATTTCCTCGCCGTCCGCAAGAGCTTTGTCCACCAGTGCAGAAAAAGCCGCGCAAATGCGCTCACAAAAAGCGGCCTTGGTCTCGCCGTCCGGGCAGGGGCTTTCGCAGTTGGCAGCCACCCATGCAAGGTAGTCCGGGTCGTGCTCCATTTCAATATAGTTTCTTCCCTCAAAGCTGCCAAAGCACATCTCCTTCAGCCCGTCTATTTCTACGAGCCTTGCGCCCGGGAACAGTACCTCGGCGGTCTGCCGGGTACGGCAAAGGGGAGTGATATATACGGTCTTGGGGGAAATGTCCGCCCGGCACAGCATTGCACGCCCGGCGGCAGAAAGCGGGATATCCCGCTGCCCCTGATAGCGCTTTTCAGCGTTGTATTCGGTCAGGCCGTGACGCAATAAATAAATCAGCATTCCGGCAATTCTCCTTTCAAAACGGTGGGGATGCCGCAGAACATCTGCACCACGCACGCAGCGCGTGCCGCCAGTAGACAGGCAAGCCGCCCGGCATTTTCCCGCGCGGCACGCTCTGCTGGGTCTATGGGCACCACACCGCCGCCCACCTCGGTGGACAGCACGATATCATAAGCGGATAATTTGTCCGCGAGTTTCTCAAGTTCAGTGTTGTCCTTGCACCCGGCGGCAAGCTGCTGCACGTCTGCAATGCAGCTGCCGGACAGGGTGCGGGCAAAGGTGCGTTTACCGCTGTAAAGCGGCCCGGTGATCAGGATCATAACAGCCCTCCCCATTGGCAGGCGCACAGCGCCGCCAGCATCCACAGCTCGGTCTTTTGCAAAAACCACCCGGCTAAATCGCCGGTAATGCCGCCCAGCTGCTGCACAGCTACATGGTGATACCACAAAAACAGCAAGATTGCAACTGCCGCCAGTGCCCCGCCGCCCAAAGCAAGCAGCGCAGCGCAAAGCAGCACCGTCAGCACGGCAAGCAGGTTGCGCACGGCGGTGCGGTCTGCGGCACAGGCAAAGGTGTGCGCAAGACCGGTGTTTTTCGCCATGGGAAAGGCCGCCACCGCAAGGCCGGAAAGTGCCCGTTCCAAAACCAGCGCCAGCGTCCACAGCGCGCCCACCCGGGGCGTGAACTGCACGCAGGCGGCAAGGCAGAGATAAGCCGCAAAATAGCTGCACAACCGGATAACGGCAAAGGCACCGCAGTGCGGGTCTTTTAAAATTTCCAGCTTCTTTTCCCGGTCGCCGTAGCTGGCAAGGGCGTCACAGGTGTCGGCGTAGCCATCCAGATGGATGCCGCCGGTCACCCATACCGGCACAAGGCAGAACCCTGCCGCCCGCGCCGGGGCGGGCAGCGGCAGCACACCGCACACGCACCACAGCGCCCCGCATAAAAGCCCCACCAGCGGAAAGGCGCACAGCGCGTACCGCATATTCTTTTCGTTCCACGCAAACTGCGGCACCGGCACCGCCGAAAACATGGCAAAAGCCACCGCAATAGTCTGCAAAACGATCATTTTTCCACTCCTTTATAATAGACAGGGACGCCGCACACCACCCGCACCACGGCATCTGCCCGGGCGGCAAGGGCGTTGTTCACCTGTGCCAGCGCCAGCAGATAGCGGTCCGTGTCTCCGGCATAGTCCGCGCCGCCACTGAAAACCTCGTTAGAGACAATAACTAAATTTTCGCACTGCGCTGCAAGGGCATCTAGTCCTTGCAAAATGTGCTCGGCGGCGGCATCGCCCGCCCCGGCGGGGTCGTACAGCTCGTTGGCGGTCAGGTTACCCAAGTCCTCCAGCAACACTGTACCCCGGCGCGGCAGACGTACAGCATCCAGATACAGCGGGCACTCGATGGTGGTAAACTGCTTTGCAGCGCGCATTTTGCGGTGCTTTTCCACCCGGGCAGCGCACTCGGCATCCCACACCTGCATGGTTGCCAGATAGTACCGCGGCAAACCGCAGCGCAGCACAAGGGCTTCGGCGTATTCACTTTTGCCGCTGGCAGCGCCGCCCAGCACCAGCGTCAGCATTGGGGCGTATACGGCGCAATGCCGCCCTCCGCAAAGGAATAGCACCCCTCGTACACCGCCAGCGCCATGTCCCACAGCGGGATGCTGGCCACCGCGCCCGTGCCCTCGCCCAGATGCAGCCCGGCGGTAAGCAGGGGCGTTTTGCCCAGCGTGTCCAGCACAAGCCGGGCGGCAGGCTCGGTAGAGCAGTGGCTGGCAAACACGGCCTTTGCCGCTGCCGGGCACAGCCGCACGGCGCACAGCGCCGCCACCCCGCTGATAAACCCATCCATCAGCACCGGCACACCCGCCAGCGCTCCGCCCAAAAACATCCCGCACAGCCCGGCGATATCAAAGCCGCCCAGTTTGCCCAGTACGTCCAATACGTCATCGGGGTCAGGGCTGTTGCAGGCAATGCCCTGACGGATGGCATCCACCTTGCGGGCAAGCCCTGCATCGGAAAGCCCTGCGCCGCGCCCGGTCATGGTCTGCACCGGCTGTGCCAGCAGCACGGCGGCTACGGCGCTGGAGGTGGTGGTGTTGCCAATGCCCATCTCGCCGGTAGCCACCAGCCCGTAACCCTCGGCGGCAAGCTGCCGGGTCAGGGCAAGGCCCCGGCCAATGGCATCCACCGCCTCGGCACGGGTCATGGCAGGGCCTTTGGTAAAGTCCGCAGTTCCGGCGGCAACGCGACAGTCCCGCACGCCGGGCACAGGCGCACCGGCAATGCCCAGATCCACCGGCAGCACATCGCAGTGCGCCGCCTGTGCCATCCGGCAGACGCTGGTACGCCGCGCGGCAAGGTTCTCGGCCACGGCGCGGGTCACGCTCTGGTCGGTCTGGCTTACGCCCTGCGCTACTACGCCGTTGTCTGCGCAGAGCACCGCCACCACCCGGCGGGAAAAATCAAACTGTGCCTTGCCGGTCAGCGCGGCGGCGTCCTCCAGCAGGGTCTCCAGTGCGCCCAGCCCGCCCAAGGGTTTGGCAAGGCTTGCCCAGTGGGCATGGGCGGCGGCGCGGGCAGCGTCGTCCGGCGGGGTGATGGCAGCAAGCAACTGCATCAGTTCAGCTTCGGTCATTTTCGTCATCCTTTGTGTTTTAAAAAGTGCTGCGCCGCCTGTACAAAGCGGCAGGGCAGGGCAGTGCCCTCCCAGTAAAGATGCGGGAAACCGGCGTACAAATGCGCGTTTGCAAAACCGCATCCCCACTGCCTTTTTTCGGTTTTGCACACAGAAAAGTCTGCACCGTTTTCGGAGGAATCCCAGTGGTGAAATTCATGGATGGGCAGCGCTTCTCCGGCGCGGAAAAGCATACTGTCGGCCTTTGCCGTCATGGCGGCATAGCCAAAGCGTACCAGCCGCCCGGCGTTGTGCCCACTGCCCGGCAGCACGCCCGCCATGGGGTAAATCTTGCCGTCCGTGCCCTCCAGCGACTGTCCTAAATACAGAAAACCGCCGCACTCGGCAGCGGTGGGCAAACCACCCTGTACCGCCTTGCGGATAGCGGCACGCAGGACGCAATTTTCGCTCAATTGTTTTGCGTACAGCTCCGGGTAGCCCCCGGGCAGGTACAGCCCGCCGATATTTTCCGGCAGGGCGGCATCCCGCAACGGACTGAAAAACATAAGCTCCGCACCTGCATCCCGCAAGGCGTCCAGCGTTTCGGCGTAGGCAAAGCAGAAGGCTTCGTCCCGCGCCACGGCAATGCGCACGGCGGGTGCGCACGGCGCGGCAAGCGGCGGCGCAGCCGGGGCAGGGCGGTCGGTCAGCGCTGCCAGCTGTGCCCAGTTCAGCACAAGGGCATCGGCAAGCTTGCCCAGCTTTTGCTGTAAGTCCGCAACCTCCCCGGCGGTTTTCAGCCCGAGGTGACGGCTCTCAATGGTACATCCCGGCAGATGGGGCAGATACCCCACCACCGGCAGACCGGTCTCGGCTTCCAGCATCGGGCGCAGCGTTTTGTATAAGGACTCAGAGCAATCATTGAGCAGAATGCCCACGATATGGCTGGGCGTGCGAAACTGCAAAAGCCCCCGCAGCTCGGCGGCAAGGGTGATGCTTGCCCCTTTGGGCTGTACCACCAGCAGAACCGGCAGCGTCAGCGTGTCGGCCAACTCCCAAGCGCTTGCGCGGGTGGTCAGGCCCTGCCCGTCGTAAAAGCCCATGGCACCCTCGCATACGGCAGCGCCGTGCCCGGCGGCATACCGGGCGTAAAGCGTGCGCACCGTATCCGGGGCAGAGAGGTAGAGGTCTAAGTTGTGGCTTTCCACCCCCAGCGCACTGCGGTGAAACATAGGGTCGATGTAGTCCGGTCCGCACTTGAAAGCGCAGGGGTCAGCCCCGCGCCGCTGCAAGGCGGTCAGTACCGCACAGGTAACGGTGGTCTTACCGCTGCCGGAGCGCGGCGCGGCGATGAGAAACTGTATCATGTCCGTGCCCCCGTAATGAGAAACACCGGGTTGTTGGCCATCAGCAAATGCAGACTGCCCGCCGCTTTTGTGCGGCTGACGGAGATCTGCGTCACCTCCGCGGCAAGGCCGTGGGCGGTCAGGGCAGCTACGGCGGCGCTGAGCGTTTCCAGCGCAATGGCGGCAATGCACAGCCGCGCGGCTGGATTTTTGTGCAGCACAGCGTCTATAACAGCGTCCATATTGCCCTTTGTACCGCCGATGAATACAGCATCCGGGGCGGGCAGCGTGTCCAAAGCTTCAGGGGCTTTGCCCTCGATCAGGGTCAGATTATAAGCTGCAAATTTCTCCCGGTTTTTCTGGATGAGCGCACAGGCTTCCGGGTCACACTCTACGGCATATACCTGCCCGGCAGGGGCGGCAAGCGCCAGCTCCACGCTCACACTGCCGGTGCCCGCGCCCACGTCCCATAGGGTATCCGTGGGGGTAACTGCCAGCTTTGCCAGCGCGGCGGCGCGCACCTCCTGCTTTGTCATGGGCACAGCGCCCCGGATAAATGCATCGTCCGGCAGGCCGGGGGTGCGGCGGGACGGTAAAGCCTCCCGTTCGATGAGCAATACGCTCAGCGGCGCAAAGGCTTGCTCTGCCAGTTCCCGGGCAAGGCCAAAGCGGATGGCTTCTGCCGGAGTGCCAAGGTTTTCACCCACAAGGGCGTGAGCAGCGCCCAGCCCGGCAGCGGTCAGCTTCGAGCAGAGAGTGGCAGGGGAGTCCCCACCATCGGTAAGAAAAAATACCTGTGGATGCGACAAAACTTCGGCTACCGGGTCGCAGACACGGCCATGGGCAGATACTAGCTTCCAGTCCTGCCAAGGGCGTCCCACAGCGGCGGCTAAAAGCTGTACGCTGGAAAGCCCGGGCAGCACCCGGACGGAGTATCCCATGACCCGCAGCAGGGGCAGCAGCTTTGCCGCACCGGAGTAAAACCCGGTGTCGCCGCTGTACAAAATAGCGGTGTCGGTGTCCGGCTGTGCGGCAAGACACGCAAGGATTTCCTCCGGCTTATACACGGATTTGCAGTTGTCAGTGCACCCCGCCGGTAAATGTTCCAACAAGCGCTTTGCCCCAAGAATCAGCCCTGCGCTTTGCAGTGCGGCCAGCCCTTGCACGGTCAGGCTTTCCGGGCAGCCGGAGCCCATTCCGATGAGAGAGATCATACCAGAACCTCCTTGCAGCGTGTCAGAATTTGTGCAGCAGTTTGTCCGTTTTCAGCCGGGCGGCGCACCACGATCAGCTGCGCGCCGGTATCCTGTGCGGCCTGTGCCTTTTCGGCAAAGCCGCCCACAGCGCCGCCGTCCTTTGTGACCAGATACCGGATGGAGAATTGCTTCATCAGGGCGCAGTTCAGCGCATAGGTGAATGGCCCCTGCATGGCAATGATGTTTTTGTGCGGGATGCCGGCGGCCTCGCAGGCGGCAATGCCCTCCCGCGTGGGCAGCACCCGGGGGAACAGCCGCTCCGGGCTGAGCGCCGCAAAGGCTGCAAGCTCCTTTGCACCGGTGGTCAGCAGCACATTGCCGCTGCACCCGGCCAGAAATGCAGCGGCGTGGGTGGCGGTGGCAAATACCATGCTCCCGGCAGGCAAGGGGCTTTCTTCCCGCAGCAGTCGGTGATATTCCACCCCGGCCACGGCACACGCTGCCCGGATGTTTTTGGTGGCGTCCACCGCATAGGGGTGGGTGGCGTCCACGCACAGGGCAGCGCCCTGCAAAAGGGCGGTCATTTCCTCGGTAGTCAGCCGACCGCAGTGCACGGAGATGTCGTCTGCTTTGCCCTGTTCCTCTGCACCCAGCGGGGTGGCAACACTGACCAGAACCTCCGCTCCTAGCGCTGCCAGCTGCCGGGAGAACACCCGCCCCTCGGTCGTGCCGCTGAAAACCACTGCCTTCATCTGCGGTACCCCCGTGGGGTGACCATTTTACCGCCAAGCTGCTTTGTGGCAGCGTTGCCGATGTACACAGTGGTAAACATATCCACCGCAGTATTTTCCAGCTGGGCAAGGGTCAGAACGCGGGCGGTCTGACCCTCCCGGCCAATGTTGCGCACGATGCCGCAGACGGTATCGGCACTTTTGCCGTTTTTCAGCAGGATGCGCACCGCCTTTGCCAGATAGTCCGGCCTGCCCTTGGAGGAGGGATTATACAGCGCAACGCAGAAATCCCCCATAGCAGCGCAGGTCAGCCGTTTCTCAATGACCTCCCACGGGGTCAGCCGGTCGGAAAGGGAAATGACGCAGAAATCGTGCGCCAGCGGAGCGCCCAGCACTGCCCCGCCGCTGAGGGCAGCGGTCAGCCCGGGCACAACTTCCACGGCAACATCCGGGTAGTCCGGGGCAAGTTCCAGCAGGGGACTTGCCATGCCGTACACCCCGGCATCACCGGAGCAGACCAGTGCCACCCGCTTGCCGGTGCGTGCCTTTTCCAGAGCCCAGCGGCAGCGGTCGATCTCCTGCGTCATGCCGGTAGAATAGTATTCCTCGCAGGGAAATTCATCGCGGATGAGGTCAAGATAGACCTTGTATCCACAAATCGCGTCAACGCTTTCCAGCGTGTTTGCAGCCTGCTGGGTCATATAAAAAGGCTCGCCGGGGCCAAGCCCCACGACATAGACTATCTTCTCGGGACGGTCAATGTCAATATCCATCACGTCAAGCATTCTGCCACCTCCAGTCCGGGGCAAAGGGCCTGCACGCCAGCGCAAAGGTCACGCCGTTGCAGGCAAATTTCGGGTAAAATAAGTTGCCGCCTGCGTCCAGCACGGCCGCCCGCTCGCAGACGTTATCCACCCCGGTCACGCTCTGTACAAAAGAGGAGGGGGTGAACTGCCCGGGCGCGCTGCGCAGCTGTGCGGCAGAGTAAAACCGCACCGGCCAGCCGTGTGTCAGACAAAAGGCCAGCAAGCCCGGCTCGTTTTGCTTCAGGTCGATGCTTGCAGCGGCGGTAATTGCCTGCGCAGCAAAGCCGTACCGGGCGCAGAAAGCGGCAAAAGCAGCTTCCAGAGTGTCAGCGCTTGTGCCCCGCTTGCAGCCGATACCCAGCACCCCGATGCGCGGCACAAGATGCAACGCCTGCCCGGTGGGGCAAAGGGTGAGTGCAAAGTCGGCTTTTTCCGGGGTATCAGCGGGGAATAACCCTGCGGGCACAGTGCCTGTTACCGGGAAATCAGCCCAGTAATAGACCGGCTGTCCGGCCAGTAATTTGCCGCTGACCAGCTTGATGCGTTCCGGCTCCAGAACCATGCAGTTTTGGTGCTTTGCCCACTCGTCCACTGCAAAAATGCCGTGGGCATCGGTGGCGGTGGTGATCACCGGCACAGCACCGCATACGGTGGCAATGGCCCGCGCAAGATCGTTTGCACCACCCAGATGCCCGGACAGAATGGGCACGACAAAGCGCCCACATTCGTCCACCACTACCACAGCCGGGTCGGTGGTCTTGCTCTTGCAGTGGGGCGCGATAGCCCGCACTGCAATGCCCACAGCCCCTACAAATATCAGCGCATCCGACTGCACAAACTGTGCGCTTGTCCATTCTGCAAGAGAAGCGCCATTCTGCCCGCACCGGGCAACGCTGCCGGGCAGGGCAGCGGAAAGACGCTTTGCAAACGCAAGGCCGGTTTCCGTAAAGGCAAGGTAAGCGCGGGTCATACCGGTTCTCCTTTGCGGAACTCGGTGGTAAAGGCGGGGTCGTACAGCTTGCTGCGCTCGTACTGCGTGCCGAGAAAATCCCCCACTACGATAAGCGCCGTTTTGGTGATACCCGCTGCACGGGTGCTCTCGGCCAAAGAACCAACTGTGCACCGCACGATTTTTTCTTCCGGCCAGCTGGCCTTGTACACTACGGCAGCGGGGGTGTCCGGTGTGTACGCACCCTGCAAAAGCGCTGTCTGCACCTTATCGATCAGCCCGATGGACAGAAAAATCACCATGGTCGCGCCGTGGGCGGCAAGGCTTGCCAGCCTTTCCCGCTCCGGCACAGGGGTTCGCCCCTCCATGCGGGTGATAATGACCGTCTGGCTGACCGTAGGTAAGGTATACTCGGCGTTCAGCGCGGCGGCAGCGCCGCAAAAGCTGGAAACACCGGGGGTATCATCGTAACAAATGCCGTCTGCGTCCAGTGCATCCATCTGCTCCCGGATGGCACCGTACAGGCAGGGGTCGCCGGTGTGCAGACGCACGGTGGTTTTGCCTGCGTTCTCCATCCGATGCATCACGTCCAGTACCTGCTCCAGCGTCATCTCGGCGCTGTTATAGATAGCACATCCCGGCTTTGCCAGTCCCAGCAGCGCCGGGTTGACCAGACTGCCTGCGTAAATAATGCAGTCTGCGGCCTGTAAAAATGCTGCACCGCGCTGGGTGATCAGATCCGGTGCGCCGGGCCCGGCGCCCACAAAATGTACCATGTGCGTTACTCCTTCCATTCGTTCAGCAGGCGGGCGGCAGTTTCGGTCTGTCCCAGCGGGCCGTGCTGGTTTGAAAACAGCACCGCACCCACCCGGAACGCCCCGCCCGCGCGGCGGTCGAGATGTAGCTGGATGGCGGCAAGCAGGCTTTGCAGCACCGGTTTCCGCAGCCCGGCTGTATCCAGAATCTCCAGACAGGCATCCGTGGTGGCTGCATTGTACAGCGCGGTGCACACCTCTCGGTCAGCACCGCACAGGGCGGCGTGGGTGCAGAACAGCTCCGTGCGGCAGTCTGCCGTGTGGGAGTGGGTGTTCATAATGCCGCCCGCCAGCTTGCACAGCTTGCCGACGTGCCCCACCAGCAGCACCTGTTCAAAGTGTGCTGCTGCTGCCATATCCAGCGTATCTCCGATAAAGTTGGACGTTTTGACCACCGGGATAGCGGCAAACTGCGGATACGTTTCGTGTAGATAGTCCAGCCCGTAGTTGCCCGGGGCAAGGATGAGCCGTCGGTGGCTTTTTGCCCGCAGTGCCGCCTGATTCATCTCCAGCTGGATGGTGTCCAGAATGGCCTGCTGGCTCATGGGTTCTACAATGCCGCTGGTGCCCAGCACCGACAGCCCGCCCTCTACCCCGATATGGGGGTTGAAGGTGCGCCGGGCTACCTCCTCGCCGCCGGGGATGGAGATAGTCACGGCAAAACCGCCGGGGTAACAGGCTGTTTCCGCCTCCCGGCGCAGCGCCTCGGTGATCATCTGCCGGGGCACATGGTTGATGGCGGCTTGCCCGACCGGCTGGTCCAGCCCGGGCTTCGTCACCCGGCCCACTCCCGCGCCGCCGGTAATGCGTACCTCGGGCGTGCCGGGCAGCAGCGTCACCGTGGCAGTCACCGGCAGGCCGGTGGTCACGTCCACGTCGTCACCGCCGTCCTTTTCAATGGCGCATTCCGCGCCCTCGGCAGCAGTGCGGCAGAACAGGGGGGCAACCTCCACCACGATGCCCTTGGGCGTGCGCAAAGCGACGGTTTCCGGCGCTATGCCGGCCAGCAGCAACCGGGCAGCCCCGGCTGCTGCCAGTGCCGCACAGGTGCCGGTGGTGTAGCCGCAGCGCAGCAGCTTTTGCCCGCTGCGCACATAGTGCTCGAAGTGAGGCTTTTCCGGCTTTGATGGGTCAAAAACAGCGCTGTACTGTTCTTCCGTCAGGCCGTAGAGCGCCTTGATATTTTCCCGGGCAAAGGCTTGTGCCGGGGACATGGGGGCAGAGACGCCATGCGGCGAAACGCATACCACCGCGTCCGCGATCTTCTGCGCCATATCCAACTCGTGCAGGGTCACGATGACCGCAAGCTGCTGCTCATGCGCCAGTTTTTGCAAAATGGTCAGCAGTTCGATCTTGCCCTTTACGTCCAAAAAGGATGTAGGCTCGTCCAGCAAAAGCACCTGCGGCTGCTGACAGACTGCCCGCGCCAGCAAAATGCGCTGCCGCTGCCCATCGCTGACGCAGTTGAAGTCGCGGTCAGCCAGATGCGCCGCGCCCACCAGCTCCAGCGCATTCTGCACCTGTTTTTTGTCCTCGGCGGAAAGGATGCCCAGCCGCCCGGTATAGGGAATGCGCCCCGCCGCCGCAAACTCAAAGCAGGTGGTCAACTCGGTGCGGCGGGTGTGGGGCAGCATCAGCGCCAGCTTTTGCGCCCGGGCGTTGCCGGGGATGCGGGCAAGCTCCTGCCCGTCCAGCAGCACCGCGCCGCCCAAAGGGGCCAGCTGTCCCGCCAACGTTTTGAGCAGGGTGGATTTGCCCGCGCCGTTCGGGCCAATGAGCGCCAGCACCTGCCCCTTGGCAGCGCCCAGCGCGATATCCCGGGCAAGGGCAGCCTTGCCGTAGCCGATGGCAAGGGCGTTGGCTTCAACAGAGTACTTCATCGCACATCCTCCCGGTTGCGGCGCAGCAGCAGCCCGATGACCACCGGCGCGCCGAATACGGCGGTGACTGCACTGATGGAAAGCTCCATGGGCGCAAACAGGCTGCGGGCGATCAAATCACACAGCAGGCAGAACGCTGCCCCGCCCAGACAGCACCCGGGCAGCACATACAGCGGGCGGGCACTGCCCAGCAGCTGCTTGACAAGGTGCGGCACGGCAATGCCTACAAAGGAGATAGGCCCGGCAAAGGCGGTAACGCAGGCGGCCAGCAGGCTGGAAAGCAGCACCAAAAGCCGGGAGAACCGCCGCACATCCACGCCCACGCTGCGGGCATAGGCTTCGCCCATCTGGTAAGCGGCCATGGGCTTTGCAAGGCAGAAAGCTGCCGCCAGCGCGGGCAGCACCACCAGTGCCGCCGTGCGCACGTTGCCCCACGTCATGCCGGAAAAGCTGCCCTGTGACCAGTTGTGCAGGTTGACGATGCTGCTGTCCTGCGCAAAGGCCACCACAAACTCGGTGATGGCAGAGCAGATGTAACCGATCATCACGCCGCATATTACAAGGATGCTCATGCGCTGCACCCGGCGGGCAGCGGCCAGCACAAAAGCCATAGCCGCCATAGCGCCCGCAAAGGCCGCAAGAATGAGCACGGCAGAGCTTGTCAGCAGACCGTAGTTCAAAAACAGCACCATTACCAGCGCCACCGCCAGCTTTGCTCCGCTGGAAATACCCATCACAAAGGGACCGGCAATGGGGTTTGCAAAAAAGGTCTGCAGCAGGTAGCCTGCCGCCGAGAGCGCAGCGCCCAGCAACGCGGCCATCACCGCGCGGGGTAGGCGCAGCTGTGTGATAATGCCTATGCTCAGCGCGTCCTGTCCGCGTCCGGTCAGGGCTGCAAGCACGGCCTGCGGGGTAAGCGCAACGCTGCCCCAGAACAGGCTCACGGCAAACAGCACCGCCAGCAGCAGGGAAAGGCAGCAATAGGAAAAAATAAGGCGTTTGCGGCTGGTCATAAGCGGCTCCTTAGATGATTCTGGTCAAAAAATGCAGGGTGTCGGGGCTGACAGTCTCCCCGGTAAAAACGGCATGGAGGTCCAGCATAAAATCTGCCAGTGCCATGCTCTGCTGGAAAAAGCTGGGTGTCGTGCACCAGATATCACCGCTTTGCACCGCCTTGCACTCTGCCAGCAGCGCGCAGCGGGCAAGCAAATCCTCCTTCGTGGAGATCGTGCCCTCGATGGTGCCGTTATAAATGAGCACATCGGCATCCTTGACCCCGGCGTAAAGATCTTCCAGCGGGATATTCATAGTAGAAAGGCTGTTGCCGCTGTCGGTAAGGTGGGCAAAAACATATTCGCCCCCGGCCATGCCGATCATCTGTGCCACATAGTCTCCGCTTTTGCGCACAGTGGCAAGGCCGCTGGATGTAATGGAGAAAAACGCGCAGCGTTTGCCGGTGGAGGGCTGCTCCAGCAGCGGTGCAATGCGCTGTGCCTGCTGGGCGAAAACCTCCTCAGCAAGGGTTTCTTTGCCCAGCAAGATGCCATACAGCTTGATCCATTCCATTCGCGCCAGCGGGCTGCTCTCGTAGCTGGAACGCTCTACCAGCACCGGAATGCTGAATCGCTCCAGCTGTTCCTTCACTTCCGGGGTGTGGTAGATCATGGTGTTTTCCACCGCAAGGCCGCAGTTTGCGGTCAGGATGCGTTCGTAGTCCGGGGCGCTGTACTTACCCGCGTAGGCAATGCGCCCGGCCTGCATGGCCTGCTTTGCCTCGTCCAGATACCAGCCCTCGGCGCGGGTGCCGGAAAGGGCAATGCTGTCCAGCGCGTCCAGATGGAGGAACAAATCCATGGCAGAGGTGGACACCAGATAGATGTTCTGCACCGGCTGCTGCAAAACAGTCACGCCCTCGGGCACGGTGCGCAGAGTGGCAGCGCCCTCCGGCCGGATAAGGAACTTCGCCTGTGCGTCCGGGATGGTCAGCAGGGTAGAGCCGTCCGCGTAGCAGTCGGCGGTAAACTGGGTGGCGTAGTCCAGCGGGTAGGCGTGGTCAAACACCAGCTCGTCTGTATCAGCCGGTGCTGTGGGCGCGGCAGTGCAGCCGGCAAGCACCAGCGCGGCGGCGGGCAGAGCTTTTAAAAATTGTGCGCGGGTCAGCTTCATGGAAGGTTACTCCAAGGTAAAGGTCAGGGTGTATTCGATCTCGTGGGGCTTGCTCATGGCAACGGTGTCGGCGGTAACAGCCAGCGGGGTGCCCAGAGCGGCTACGGGAATTTCAAAGGTGGAGTTGCCCTCGGTGTTGGTGGGCAGATACTTCTCGCCGTCCACGACCATGTAGTCGTAGTTGGGGCTGCTCCACACGATGGTAGCGGTCATCTTGCCATCTGCCACGGTCAGGGCAGCGGGGCTTTCCACGGTGGCGCGGCCGGAGCCGCCCTCCAGCACTACGGCAGCGGTGTATGCGCCGTCTGCGGGGGTCTCGGCGGCCTGCTCGGTCTTAGGCTCGGCATTGCGCACGCTGACGATATGGTCATACCACTTGCCCTTAGTGCCCAGCAATGCCAGCTGGAAGTCGGTGTCCAGTGCCTCCACCGGGATGTCGTATCCGTACACTTCCTCCGTGGTGCCGTCCGCGTAGGTAACGGTGTCCACGGTGGGGATGAGCCATGCAGTCTTGTTGGCCTCGGCGTCGGCGGCAAGGCCGGGGTAGAGGTTCACAATCTTTTTGGAAGCCAGACTGACATGAAAGGTCATCACGCCGTTTTCCACGGTCAGCGTGCCCTTGCCGTTGCAGGCTTCGCTGGTGTGGAACATACTGCTGTCGGTCTCGAAATCAGCGGTATACACGCCGTCCGGCAGAGCAGTTTCGGCCACAGCAGAGGAAGCCACCACGGAGGAAGCAACCTCAGAGCTTGCGGCAGCGGAAGAAGCGGGAGCAGCAGTCCCGCCGCAGCCTGCCAGAGAAGCAGCCAGCACCACGCCGGCCAGAGAAACGGTAATAAACTGTTTGCAGCGCATAAAATAAATACCTCAGTATCATAAATTTTGACCCGGAATTTGGCTTTCCGGGGTAGGGGCATGCTCTCCTCGCGCGGGGAACGCGCCCATAAAAGAAGCCCTCTCCGTGTGCAGGGCAGCGCCGGAGAGGGCTTCTGAATCCATTAGCCGTTCAGAAGATCCATAGCGGCCTTGGTATGTGCAATGTACAGCTGCTGAATGTCCGCAATGCGGCCCAGACCGGAGATCTGGCAGTCCACATTCTCAAAGCAACCTGCGGCGGTAAACTGGCTCAGCCAGCTGTCGGCGTCCTCACCGGCCATATCGTTGTTGGCGTGGTCGCCTGCCACCACCATCAGCGGGCGCAGGATGACCTTGGTGTAACCGGCAGCCTTCACAGCCTCGATGACGGCTTCGCAGGAGGTGTCCTCAGGCTCGCCCTCCACCGTGCCGATGAACACGTTGTCGTAGCCCAAGGTCTGCATGGTGGTCTGCATCTGGCTGTAGCTCACCTTAGCGGTGTGGGAGGTGCCGTGACCCATAAAGACGAAAGCAGTCTTATCGGCAGCGGCAGCAGCGGCGCTGTCGTAACCGGCTTCCTTCACAGCGGCAGCGGTAACGGCCTTGGCAACAGCTTCCTTATCTGCGTTGATGACGGAGGCATCTGCGCCCACTTCGCCCAGCAGGGGCTCGGCCACAGCAACGCTCTCAAACTTGTCGCGGTACTGGTCCAGCATCTCGTTCATCTCATCGTACTCTGCACCGTGCATCAAGTGGGTGGGCTGCACGATCAGGTTCTTCACGCCGTTTGCCACAGCGCGGTCCAGTGCCTGCTGTATGTTGTCGATCTTCTCGCCGTCGCGTGCCTGCACATGGTTGATGATGATCTGCGCGGTAAAGGCGCGGCGTACGCTCCAGTCGGGGTAAGCGGCCTGCAAGGCGTCCTCAATGCCCTTGATGTCGGCAGCGCGGCTGTCGTTGAAGGAGGTGCCGAAGGACACCACCAGCAGCTCGTTCTCACCGATCTCATCGGCGTTGCGGGCATCGTCCTTGGAGGCATCGCCGGTGTCGCGGCCAAAGTAGTCGGGGTCGGCGTTCTCGCCCTCCACCAGCTCCTTCTGGGCATCGGTCAGGGCGTCCCAAGCGGCCTTTGCGGCTTCGCACTGGGCATCGGTGTCGTCGGTGCGCTGCTGCACATAGATGGCGTCGATCAGGTCTGCCACGTTCTGTGCGGCCAGCGCGTCAGCGTCTGCGCCGGAAGCCTCGCTGCTGGCGGCAGAACTGGCAGCAACAGAGGAAGCCGTGCTGGATGCAGCCCCGCCGCAGCCGGTCAGTACACCGGCGCACAGAGCCAGAGCGGTCAGAGCGACCGCCGTTTTGCGGATGTTGCGTTTTTTCATCTTGTTTTCCTTTCCTGATGTGGGTAAAATACGGCGCTGAACAGAAGGGTACAGGAAAGAGAGGCTGCAAAAACGGGGCCTTCTGCTTGCGAAATGGCAAAGCAAAAAGGCCCCGTATCTTACAGGCTTTTTGGTACAACCAATTCCTCGTGATCTGGGGCGGCAAAGCCCCGGTACCAACAGCGGGCAGGTTTCCTGACTGAAAGCTCAACGCCCGCTGCCGCCTTCCCAAGCCGGATGGCTCAGTGACTGGTGCAAAAGCACCCTGACAGTGGACTCCCTTATCACAGTGACGAGATCGTGCGGGATTGACACCCGCTTCCCTTTTAACGTTCCTGCCGCCGCCCGGTGGGGCAAAGTGACGGAACGCACCTGCTGTTTTCTGTTCAGTTCGTCAAAAAGTATAGCACAGCCCCATACAAAACGCAAGAAAAAACGGAGAAATGCTTGACCTTTCCCCCGCCGGAAGGTGTATACTTGGCTTGAAACTGAAAGCAAGGAGGCAGCCATGTTAAAAATAGAACATCTGACCAAAACCTACGGCGGCAAACCCGCCGTGCAGGACCTTTGCCTGCACATCCGCCCGGGGGAGCTGTGCGCTTTTATCGGGCACAACGGCGCGGGCAAGACCACTACCTTAAAATGCTGCTGCGGCATCCAGCAGTTCGACGCCGGCGAAATTTATGTGGACGGCATTTCGGTGCGGGATGACCCGCTGGAATGCAAGCGCCGCTTAGCATACCTGCCGGATGACCCGCAGCTGTACGAGTATATGACAGGCATCCAGTACCTTGATTTTATCGCGGATATCTTTGGCGTAAGCGCCGCACAGCGGGTGCAGCGTATCCGGCAGTACGGCGATGCCTTTGGCCTGACGCAGGACCTTGCGCAGTCCATAGGGGCATACTCCCACGGCATGAAGCAGAAGCTTGCCATCATTGCGGCGCTGCTGCACGAGCCAAAGCTGATTTTAATGGACGAGCCTTTTGTCGGGCTGGACCCACTGGCCTCCCATCAGCTCAAGACCCAGATGAAAGCCTTCTGTGCGCAGGGCGGGGCGATCTTTTTCTCCACCCATGTGCTGGAAGTGGCCGAAAAACTCTGCGACCGGGTAGCCATTCTGCGCAAAGGCCAGCTGGTGCGCGAGGGTGCCATGGAGCAGGTGCGCGGCGATGACACATTGGAAGAGGTCTTTCTGGAGCTGGAGGATACGGGGGAAGCGCTATGATCCGTGCATTGCTCAAAAAACAGCTTCTGGAGCTGTGCGCAGCCTTTGTGCGCAGCAGCAAAACGGGCAAGCGGCGCTCCCGGGTGGGGACGTTTGGCTACGCGCTGCTGTTTGCGGTGCTGATGCTGCTTGTGATGCTCAGCTTTGGCTCGATGGCGCTGCCCATGGCAATCACTCTGGTGCCGCAGGGGCTGGACTGGCTCTATTTTGTGCTGATGGCGCTTTCGGCGCTGACGGTCAGCGTGCTGGCAAGTGCATTTACCAGCTACGGGCATTTGTTCCGCTGCCGGGATAACCAGCAGCTGCTGGCACTGCCCATCCCGCCGGGCGCTATTTTTGCGGTGCGCTGCGGCGGGGTGTACCTGACCGGGCTGATTTATCTGCTGCTGGCATGGGTGCCCTCGGTGGTCTGCTATGCACTGGCAGCACCCTGTCCCGGCGGAGCCCTGCTGGCAGCGCTGCCGGTGGCACTGGCGCTGGCGGGAGTTTCCATGGTGCTGGCCGTTCTGCTGGGCTGGGCGGTGGCGCTGCTCAACCGCCGCGCCCGGCACAAAAGCCTTGTCACCGTGGTGGGTACGCTGCTGTTTCTGGCGGTCTACTATGTAGTGTTCCAATGGGTGGGCAACGCGGTAGATGCCCTTGCGCTGGATGCCGTGCAGGCAGGCGCAGCCGCCGGTCGTGCTGCTGCACCGTTGCGTCTGCTGGGTCTGGCGTCAGTGGGCAACGTCCCGGCGCTGCTGCTGTTTCTAGCGCTGGCTGTGGCTTGCATGGCACTCTGCGGCAAAGCACTGGCAAAGCCGTATCTGCGGCTGCTGACCCTTGAACCCGGCAGAGTCAAAGCGGAATACCGCGCAAAGACACAAAAAAAGCAGCCCCCGCACCGGGCATTGCTGCGGCGGGAACTGCTGCATCTGGGCGCTTGCCCCATGTGGCTGCTCAACTGTGCACTGAGCAGTCTGCTGCTGCCGGTGCTGGGCGTGGCAGCACTGTGGAAGGCCGCAGACCTGCGCGCCTTTACCGTTGCTTACCTGCCGGAGAGCCTGCCCATGCTGGTGTGCGGGATGGTGTGCACCATAGCCGCCATGAACTTTATCACAGCGCCGTCGGTGTCGCTGGAGGGCGGTACCCTCTGGCTGCTGCAAAGCCTGCCGGTGACTCCGCAGCAGGTGCTGCGGGCAAAGGTGGAGCTGCAATTACTGCTCACGCTGCCGGCGGCGTGGCTGTGTGCCGGGTGTGCCATGGCGGCGCTGCGCATTCCGGCAGGACAGGGGCTACCGATGCTGGCTGTGCTGGCAGCCTTTGTGTGGCTGACGGCGCAGCTGGGGCTTGCTTTGGGGTTGTGCCTGCCCAACCTCCATTGGGTCAGCGAAGCCGCTGTGGTCAAGCGGAGCGCCGCCAGTATGCTGGCGATGTTCGGCGGGTGGCTGCTGGCGGGCGGGGTGCTGTTTTTGCCCCTGATCTTACTGGACTACGCCGTGCCGCCGCTGGCAGCACAGGGGTGTTGTCTGGCTGTGCTGCTGGGGCTGGATTTACTGCTGCACCGCTGGCTGTGCACCCGCGGCGCAGCCCGGTTTGCCACCCTGCACTGAGGTGGGAAGAATTTTATCAGAGAAAAATCGGGCAGCCTGCGGACTGCCCGATTTTGCATTCTTATGGAAAACAGCGGCACTGCCGGCAGACCGGTGAAGCTTTTTGTTTTGCAGTTACAGCGCATCCAGTGCGGTGCGGGCGGCGCGGATATTCTCCTCGCTGGTCTGCCAGATCTCGAACTCCGAAAAGCCCGGCAGACCCATGGGGACGCCCTGCCGCCGGAAGGTCATGCGGCTGTCCAGCGCCTGCTTGCCGGAAAGGTGGAACGCCCGGGCACCAGTCTGGGCGGCAAGGGCGGGGATGTTGGCAGCAGATACGCCTGCGCCTACCAATATTTCCACTTCCTGCCCGGCAGCTTCCACCAGCTGCCGCAGCAGGGCAGCGCCCTGTGGGGCGCTTGCGGCCTGTCCGCTGGTCAGAATGGTGGCAAGTCCCAGCTGTTTTGCGGCTTCCAGTGCGGCAAAGGGGGCGCAGCAAACATCAAAGGCGCGGTGCAGGGTGCAGTCCACGATGCGGTGTGCTTTTTCTGCCGCCTGCCGGGCTGCGGCGTAGATAGGGCGCAGAGCATCGGTGTCCAGCGCGCCCGCAGGGGTCAGCACGCCGGTCACGATACCGTCTGCACCGGCAGCAACCAGCTCGGCGGCGCATTCGGCCATTTGTGCCAGCTCGTAGCGGTCGTAGCAGAAATCGCCAAAGCGGGGACGGATAAGCACCCGCACCGGCAGACCGGTCTCGGCCTTGACCTGACGCAGCAGGGCAGGGGAAGGGGTGGTGCCGCCGATAATAAGGTCGGCGCACAGCTCCAGCCGGTCAGCGCCGCCGCGTTTTGCCGCCAGCGCACTGGCGGTGCTGTCTACGCAAACTTCCAAAGTGCAGTGCATAGCGATACCTCCATCTACAAAAAACGATTTTGAATGGCCGCCGCGCTGCTTTGGCCATTTTCAGCGGAATGAATATTTTAATTTATCAATGGGAAAATCTGCGGATTTTCCCATTGATTTTTTCACAGGGGGAGAGCAAAGGAAAAGTGCTTTTGTTCGATGCTGTGCTCTAAAAAAGGCTGTTGCGCCATGATATGTGCAACAGCCTCAGGGGGTTATGGTTTATTTTACGCTTTCAAGGAAGCGGACAAAACCGGCGCGGCCTGCTTCATCCAGCTTGTACACACCGGCATCTGCCAGCACCTGTGCAAACACATGACCAACCTCGTCCTGCAGGATGGTGTGGACGTTGTCGGCGCTCAGTTCCGGGTGTTTTGCAAGGATCTCTTCCGCCCACTCGGCATGTTTTTGCAGGGCTTCGGGGTACTCTGCGGTGGGCAGGTGTGCCACCAGCACATCGGCAAGGTCGAACAGCTCCTGCTTCAGACGGCTAGGCAGCACAGCCAGCCCCATCACCTCGATCAGGCCGATGTTCTCCTTTTTGATATGGTGCAACTTTGCATGGGGGTGGTACACACCCAGCGGATGCTCCGGGGTGGTGATGTTGTTGCGCAGCACCAGATCAAGCTGATACTTGCCGTCCCGCATCCGGGCAATGGGGGTGATGGTGTTGTGGGGCTCGCCGTCGGTCTCGGCAAAGATAAAGCAGCTCTCGTCGGTGTAGCCGCGCCATGCAGCCAGCAGCTTATCGGCCAGCTCCACAAGGCGTGCATCGTCGGCACAGGTCAGGCGGATGCAGCTCATGGGCCAGTGCACGATGCCGGCCTCCACATCCTCAAAGCCGGGGAACACCCAAGCCTTTTCAATGGGGGCTTTAGCCATGGCAAATTCGTAGTGACCACCCTGGAAATGGTCGTGGCTCAGGATGCTGCCGCCCACGATGGGCAGGTCAGCGTTACTGCCCACAAAATAGTGGGGGAACAGACCCACAAAATCCAGCAGCTTGCGGAAGGTCGCCCGCTCGATCTTCATGGGGGTGTGCTGGTTGTTGAACACGATGCAGTGCTCATTGTAGTAAACGTAGGGGCTGTACTGCAAATTCCACGCGCTGTCGTTGATGGTCAGCGGGATAATGCGGTGGTTTTCGCGCGCAGGGTGGTTCATGCGGCCTGCGTAGCCCTCGTTCTCCGCACACAGCTGGCACTTGGGGTAAGCGCTCTGGGGTGCAAGCTTTGCGGCGGCAATGGCCTTGGGGTCTTTTTCCGGCTTGGACAGGTTGATGGTGATATCCAACTCGCCGTACTCGGTCTTGGTGACCCATTTCAGATCGCGCTTGATGCGGTAGCGGCGGATGTAGTCGGTATCCTGACTGAACTTGTAGAACCAGTCGGTGGCGGCCTGCGGGCCTTCGTTTTCGTACCGCTCCTCAAAGTTTGCGCGCACGATGCTGGGGCGCGGGGTAAGCACGCCCATCAGCTTGGTGTCGAACAGGTCGCGTGCGGTGGAGTTGTCCGCGCACACGCCGCGGGCAACGGCATCGTCCACAAGGGTCTTGAGGATGCTTTCCAGATCGGTGTAGCACACTTCGCCCTCCGGGGCGGTAAAGTCGTCCAACTGCATGGTCATCAGCAGCTGGTTGCGGATATAGATCTCGTCATCGGGCAAGATGAGCCCGGTGTCCAGCCCGTAGTTCACGAGCTGCTGGATAGCGGTGGAGATCACAGCACAGCACCTCCCTCAGGACGGATGCTCAGCACATGGCAGCGGCCAGCGCCGAGGATCTTTTCCATGTTTGCCTTAAAGTCTGTCAGCATTTCCACCGGCACAAAGGCCTGCACCGTACCGGCAAAACCGCCGCCGTGCACGCGCACAGCACCCTTGCCGCCCAGATAATGCTTGGCAGCGGCGATGGTCACGGCCACCTCCTGATGCTCCTTGTAACCGGCAGGGATGACGTTCTGCAGATACTCCCAGCTGCTGTCGCCGGAGGCAGTTACCAACTGCAAAAAGGCATCAAAGTCGCCCTCGCGCAGGGCAGCTACCTGCTGGGGCACGCGGTCATTATCGGCGTAGAAGTGGAAAGCGCGCAGCACAGCGCGGTCGCCGCACTGCTTGCGGCAGGCCGGGATATTTGCAAGGAAGATCTCGAACGGCACGTCCCGCAGCACCTCGCCGCCGCACACAGCGGCCACAGCGCGGCACTCGTTGGGGATGGCGGCGTACTCGTCGGTCAGGTCGGCGTGGTCTGCACCGGAGTCCAGAATGCACAGTGCCAGACCGGCCTTGGAAAAGTCCACCTGCACCGGCTCTACATCAGGGTTTGCCTTGTCGGCAAAGTCGATGGTGATAATGTTGCCCACGCTGGAGGCCATCTGATCCATCAGGCCGCAGGGCTTGCCAAAGTAGACGTTCTCTGCCCACTGGCCGATCTGTGCAATGGCGATAGGGGAGACCTTTTCAGCCATGAAGCAGTCGTTCAAAATCACGCCGACCAGCACCTCAAAGGCGGCAGAGGAAGAAACGCCGCTGCCCTTGGGCACATTGGAGGAGATGTAAACGTCCAGACCGGACAGCTTTGCGCCGCGCTGACGGAAGGCCTCGCACTCGCCGCGCAGCAGGGAAGCGGTGGTGTTCTCCTCCTCCTTGCGGGCGGTCAGGTCGTCAAGGTCGATGACGCACAGGTCGTACCCCTCGCTCTGCACGCGCAGCTGGTTCAGGCTGTTGGGGGCGGCAGCAGCGATCATGTCAATGTTCACGCTGCCTGCCAGCACACGGCCATGCTGATGGTCGGTGTGGTTGCCGCCGATCTCGGTGCGGCCGGGGGCACTATACAGACCGGCTTCGGTATGTGCGCCGAAGGTGGTCTCTAACCCGTCCAGAACAGCCGCATAGCGGGCTGCCTGTGCAGGGGTCTGGTCGGGGGTGCAGCAGTACAGCGCAGCCAGACGCGCAGCGTGTGCGCCCTCGGTCAGCTCCTGCTTCCAGGTGGAAATGGACTTCATCATGGAAATTTCCTCCTACTATTATGATCGGAAAAGTCGATGCAGCCGTTCGCAGCTGCCGTAGCTACTTCTATAATAGTCAAACGCGACGCAAAAAACCATGTGTTATTGTTGCATCTCGATGAAAAGTTGCAAAAAGCGCCTGTGCAGCCCAATCGACTGCTGTCGAACAAATAAAATAAAAGTTTTTCTGGCAAATCAAAATGCTTGGCATAAATGCACACAAATCCCGGAATTTTGAGCGCGGCGCCCAAAAAAGACGGAATGGAAAATTGCACTTTGCACAAAAAAACACCCCCGCGTCGATGCAGCCATCGGGTGCGGGGGTGTAGTTCAGCGGGTAAATTCGCTGCCGGTCAGTCCGTCAAGGTTCAGCATTCCCTCCAGTGCGGCAATGTCGGCGTTCACGTCCAGCGCATCGGCTTGGAACAGCTTGTCCAGCTGGTTTTCAAAGGCGGTCACCAGCAGGTCCATGCTGCGCTCGATGCTGTGCTTGGCGTCGGTGATGTTCGTGCCCTCCACCGCCTGCCCGGAAAGGCTGGCGTAGGTGTTCAGCAGCTTGAGGGCGGTAGGCAGATAGTAATTCATAAACTTTTGCAGCTGCGCTTTTTTCTCCGGGTCTTTCTGCGCCAGCGCAAAGATGCGCCCGCTGACCTCTTCCAGCCGGGAGATCTTCTGGCTCATCACCGGGTCGGGGATGGCATCGTTCACCTCCCGCAGCTGGCGCAGCAGGGCGGCGTACTCGTCCTCTGCGGCGGGCTGAGGCTTGGGTGTCGGGGCTTGCGCAGGCTTTTTCGGCTGCGGTGCCGCGCCCCGCACCACCAGCGTGTCGGTGCGGTTGTCAATGTAGGCATCCGCGCCAAAGTATCCGTGCTCGATGGCGCTTTTTACGGCAGCGCGTCCCCGGGCGGCGTCCACCCCGGCGGCGGCAAACAGTTCCGGCAGGGGGATATTATCCCGCTCGCCCACAACCTTATCCAGCAGCTGCTCCAGCTTGCGGGTGCGGTTCATCCGCAGACCGGTCAGCAGCGCACCGCCGCCGCCAATGGCCATGACGATATCGGAAAACAGCTCCCCGGGGTCGGGCAGAATCTGCCATGCGCCGATGATATCCACCGCATCCATCACACCGGAAAACAGAAACACAGCACCCATAATGGTGCAGAGGGCGGCAATGTTTTTATGCCACTGCTTGGCGCTCTTCTGCTCTGCCGTGGGAAAATCCTGCCCGGGGAAAGGCGGCGTTTTAGGCATGGGTGCGGGTTTTGGGGCGGGGCGGTAGTCACCCCGGGCATGGGCAGCTTCCTGTTCTTCCTTCTGCACCTTCTGGTCGATGCCTTTCAGGATAAACAACAGCACCCCTAACGGCCCGGACATCGCCATCACGATAAAGATGGCAATGGTGGGGATCTTTGCAAAATAATGTTTTCTCGGCTCCATGAAATAAATTTCCTTTCACAGAAAGATAAAAATAAAAGACCGCGTTCCACTCTATTATAGCGGAGCGCGGCCTTTTTGTTAAGGGGGTATTTCTGTGCGTGAAAAACTTACTTCATCAGGCTGCAAACGGCCTCGGCATAAGCGGCGGGGTCATCCACGGGCAGCCCCTCGATCAGCTGTGCCTGTGCGTACAGCAGGGCACTGTACTTGTTCAGCTTCTCGGTGTCGCCAGCCTCCTGCGCGGCCTTCAGGGCGGCAAACACGGGATGGTTCACGTTCAGCTCCAGCACCTTGTCGCTCTTCACGCCCTCGCTGCCGGGCTGCTTGGACAGCACCTTCTCCATCTCAATGGACAGCGGGCCGTCAGAGCTCAGGCAGACGGGGTGATCCTTCAGGCGGGTGGAGACCTTGACCTCCTTCACCTTGCCGTTCAGCGCGTCCTTCATGGCATCGAACAGTGCCTTGTTCTCGGCGGTGGCATCCTCGGCGGCTTTCTTCTCCTCCTCGGATTCCAGACCCAGATCACCGCTGTTCACGTTCTTGAACTCCACGGTGCCGTCCTTGCCCTCGGCATCCTTGCGGGGATAGCTGTGCAGGATCTGCAGGCAGAACTCATCCACATCCTCGGTCAGCAGCAGCACGTCAAAGCCCTTGTCCAGCACCAGCTCTGCGGAGGGCAGCTTTGCCAGACGGTCGGTGGAATCGCCTGCGGCAAAGTAGATGTACTTCTGCTCTGCGGGCATCTTGTCGATGTACTCCTGCAGGGTGACCATCTTCTGCTCCTTGGCAGACCAGAACAGCAGCAGGTCGCGCAGCAGCTCGGCATGCATGCCGTAATCAGAATAAGCACCAAACTTGATCTGACGGCCGAACTCCTTCCAGAACTCCTCGTACTTTGCACGGTCGTTGTTCAGCATGGCGTGCAGCTCGTTCTTGATCTTCTTTTCCAGTGCGTTGTGGATCAGTTTCAGCTGGCTGTCCTTCTGCAGCATCTCACGGCTGATATTCAGGCTCAGATCCTGACTGTCCACGATGCCCTTCACAAAGCTGAAGTAATCCGGCAGCAGGTCGGCACACTTTTCCATAATCAGCACACCGGAAGCGTACAGCGCCAGACCCTTCTCGTAGTCTTTGGTGTAGAAGTCGTAGGGACGGTGGCTGGGCACGAACAGCAGGGCATTGTAGTTGGCAGTACCCTCGGTGCGGCTCACGATGACCCGGGCGGGGTCGGCGTAATCGCCGAACTTATCCTTGTAGAAGCTGTTGTACTCCTCGTCGGTCACTTCGCTCTTCTGCTTCTTCCAGATGGGGATCATGCTGTTCAGGGTCTCCAACTCGGTGTAGGTCTCCCACTCCGGCTTGTAGTCCTCGGGCTTGGGGTCCGGCTCCGGCTTCTGACGGCTCTTTTCGCGCTCCATCTGGATGGGGTAGCGCACATAGTCGCTGTACTTCTTCACGATGGCCACGATGCCGTATTCGTCCAGGAAGTTGTCGTATTTCTCAGTGTCGGTATCCGGCTTGATGTGCAGAATGATCTGGGTGCCCACGCTATCCTTCTGGGCGGGGGTCATCTCGTAGCCGTCCACACCGGAGGACTCCCACTGCCATGCCTCGTCCGAGCCATAAGCCTTGGAGATAACGGTCAGCTTATCGGCCACCATAAAGGCGGAGTAGAAGCCCACGCCGAACTGACCGATGATATCAATGTTCTCGTCCTTGTTGTCCTTCTTGAAATCCAGAGAACCGGAGTGTGCAATGGTGCCCAGATTCTGCTCCAGCTCTTCCTTGGTCATACCGATGCCGTTATCCTCTACGGTCAGGATGCGGTTTTCCTTATCGCGGGTGATGAGGATGCGGAAATCGCCCTTGTTCATGCCCACGGAGGTGTCGGTCAGGCTCTTATAGTACAGCTTATCAATGGCGTCCGAAGCATTGGAGATCAGCTCCCGCAGGAAGATCTCTTTATTGGTATAGATGGAGTTGATCATCATGTCCATCAGTTTTTTGCTCTCTGCCTGAAATTCTTTCTTGGCCATAATACAAAACCTCTTTTATCACATATTTGGTGCGCCGTACCCGGTAAACTGCCGGGATACTTAGCACTCATAACTTCTGAGTGCTAATATACAACGACTTGCAGGGAAAATCAAGGCTTTTCATAAAAAGTTAAAAAAGTAAAAGATTTGCTGCCCCGGTGCACGAAACGGCGCGCCGGGATCGTTTCTTATATGAAGGACAAAAATTTTCCTGAAAAGCTTTCCCACTTTTGCGCGGACTGTGCTATAATGGAGCGAGTATGCCGGAAGGATGTGAGAAAATGTCAAAACAGGGCGATGCCGCTTACGCATGGTTTTTAAAGGGCTATAATTGCAGCCAGAGCGTGGTGGCGGCGTTTGCACCCCAGCTTGGCTTGACCGAGGAGATGGCGCTGCGCCTTTCCGCAGGGTTTGGCGCAGGCATTGGCCGGATGCGGGAGGTGTGCGGGGCGTTTTGTGGCGTGGTGACCGTGCTGAGCATGGTCTATGCCGACCCCACCGACCCCAAGGATAAATCCCGGATGTACGCACTGGTGCAGCAGGCGGCAGAGCAGTACCGCACCCGCAACGGCGGCGGAAGCATCATCTGCCGGGAACTGCTGGCAAAGGCGGGTGCTGCCCCTGCCGGAGGTACGGCGGCAGAGGAACGCACCGCAGACTATTATAAAAAGCGCCCCTGCCCGGAGTTGTGCCGCATTTGCGCCGACCTGTGCGCAGAGTTCATCACGGCCCACCCGGAAGGGCGGCACGGCTTTTATAAGGAGGAAGTGTAAATGCAACTTGAACAACTGGAATTGACCGGCGGCGGTACGCTGACGCTCTACCTGCGGGAGAGCGTGGAGGCCATGCCGCATTTCCGGCAGCGCCCGCTGGTGCTGGTGGTGCCCGGCGGCGGCTATACCCACGTCAGCCCCCGGGAGGGCGACCCCGTAGCGCTGCAATTTGCGGCAGCTGGCTACCACACGGCGGTACTGCACTACGCAGTAAGGGAGAGCGCCCGGGATGCGCTGCCCATGCGGCAGCTGGCACAGGCCATCGGCCTTGTGCGGCAGCACGCAGAACAGTGGAATATTTTGCCGGATAAGATCGCTTTGTGCGGCTTTTCTGCCGGCGGGCATCTGGCACTGTCCGGTGCGGTGTGGGAGATCCCCGGCATGGCAGACCAGCCGCGCCCCAACGCCCTGCTGCTGGCCTACCCGGTGGTCACCGCCGGGGAATACGCCCACAGGGACAGCTTTGTGCAGCTGACAGGCACGCAGGATGTTGCCGCCCACCAGCGCTTTACGCTGGAGGATAAGATCACCCCCGCCACACCACCGGTGTTCGTCTGGCATACCATGGAGGACGAAACTGTCCCGGTGGAAAACACCTTGCTGCTGCTCAGCGCCCTGCACAAGGCAGGCGTGCCATGCGAAGTGCACCTGTTTGAAAAGGGCTGCCACGGCACCAGCATCTCCACCCCGGAGGTGGATGCCGACAGCGCCCACCGCCACCACTGGGTCAAGCTTGCGGTGGAGTGGCTGAACGATACCTTTTCCTTCCATGCCTGAGATAACCGACTGAAACAGGAAAAGCGTTTGTAAATTTTGGCCGTACCTACAAAAAATTCACAAATAAACCGTTGACTTGCACAGGTGTATGCCGTATACTGTCCAACGGGGATAAAACCACGAAAGAAGGAAACAAAAATGGTTATGGATCCCACACTGCCGCGCATTAAGGTGCGCGACCTGCTTATGCAGGCATTTCTCACCGGCTGGGAGCGCTCCGATAAGAGCACCTCGCAGGACGAATACCTGCAAAGCTCCATTCAGGTTATTGAGATGCTTCAGGTGGAGCCGGAAAACCTCTACGCAGAGGAAGGCCTTGGCCTGCCGGATGGCGAAGAGGTGGATCATCTGGACGATCTGCTGCGCGCGGACGGCTTCTGGCTGTACTACGGGGTGGAAGCGGAAAACTTCTTCCTCATCCAGTGGTACCCGGACGAGGCTTCTGCCAATGCAAAGCTTGCTCAGCTGGAAGAGCTGGGTGACGGTAAGCAGTATCTGGTAGATTTGACCCTCAAGCGGGCAACCCCTTCCGAGGCCGAAAACTTCGGCAATTCCAACCCGGTGCAGCTCCGCTCCTGAAACAAACGTTAACGTATTGAGTTGAAAGGAAATTTTGCTCATGCAGCTTTCTGTTACGGAACGCGAACAGCTTTATGCCATTCTGGAAAAATACGATCAAAACCCCAAGGTGCAGCAGATGCGTGAGTTCATCCAGCACGGGGACGTTACCACCTATCAGCACTGCAAAAACGTGGTGCTGGTCAGCTGGTGGCTGAACCATCGGCTGCATCTGGGTGCAGACGAGACCTCACTGGCTGTCGGTGCTTTCCTGCACGATTTTTATCTGTACGACTGGCATAAAAAAGGTACCTTCCATGGTATCCGTCGCCTGTTCGAGATGCACGGCTTCTCCCATCCGGGCTGCGCCTGCGTCAACGCAGAAAAGGTGTTCCATATCACCAAAAAGGAACAGAGCATCATTTCCAGCCACATGTGGCCGCTGACCTTCCGTCATGTGCCCAGCTGCCGCGAGGCCATCATCGTCTGCCTTGCCGATAAGTACTGCGCCGTGGTGGAAAGCATGTTCAAGCGCAGCCGCGTGGCTGCCGCCAAAAACGCAAACGGCGAATACGACGAGTGGTAAAACCGGATTATCGCAAATAACAGGAGCCGCTGCACCAAAAAAGTGCAGCGGCTCCTTCTGCTTTATACGTCGTAAAAAGGCAGACGGGGAAAATCTGCGGATTTTCCCCGTCTGCAAATAAAATAATAATTCCGCTAAAAATGGTAAAAGCGCAGCGGAGACCATATCCAATCGTTGGCCTGCACTCGGCAGCTGGTCACAGCTTTTTGAACCCCTCCGGTTCGTCTGCGGCAGCGCGGCGCTCCATCAGATAGGTGTCCAGCCAGCGGCCATGGCAGTCCCGTGCAATGCGCTCCCGGCGTCCTACCAGCCGGAAGCCGCACTTGGTATGCAGGGCACGGCTGGCAACGTTATCCTGCAGAACGGTGGATTGCAGCGTCCAGTACCCGGCCTTTTCGGCAGCGGCGCATAGGGCGCTCAAAAGTCGGAATCCCAGTCCGTGCCCCCGAAACTGCTCGCCTACATAGATGCTCACCTCGGCCACGCCCCGGTAGCACCAGCGGGGGTCTACCCGGTGCAAGGCGCACCACCCCGCCAGCACCCCGCCGGAAAGAATGACCAAGCGGCACTCCTTTGTGTGGGAAGCGTCCCACGCGGTATAGGGCGGGCATTCGGTCTGGAAGGTTGCGTATTCCGTAGCGATGCCCTCAACATAGATTCTGGAGACCGCGCCCCAGTCCTCCGGCGTCATAGGCCGGATGATGATCTTATCCATACTTTCATCCTCGGCGGGCCGAAAAATGCCCACATTCTCTTTCCATTCCCGGATAGGTTTCAGTATAGCAGAATTTGCCGGACGGTACAAGAAGCGGACTGCACAGAAATTGCTTTGACATCCCCCTCGTTTGTGATACAATAAGGGAACAAGAATACGGAGCGGGGCAGTGCAGGGGCGTGCTGTCTCCCATGGAGGATGTATGAAGAAAACTGTACATGTGCTGCTGTGTATGGTATGGCTTGTGCTTTGCGCGGCGCTGCCTGCCTTTGGCGCAGAGAGCGCACCCCATGTCACCGCAGAAACTACGATGGCACAGCTGCGCGCAAACCCGGCGATCCAAGGGACCGGCTATTATACATATTGCCGCGAAATGACACCGCTGATGGTGGCACGCTGGAAAAACAAGACCCTGCACGACTATTTTGGCGACACCGACCGGGAATCCGGCATTGCTGCACTAAACCTTATCATTGATAACTATAACAAGGGCGCCAAGGTCACCTATCAGGTCTACACCCCGGAGGAGATCGAACAGAATTCCAGTCTGGGCTGTGTGCAGCTGTTTTATTACCCGGCAGAGACGCCCAACGCAAAAACGGCTATCGTGATCCCCGGCAACGCCCTGACCATAACCTCAGAGATGGGCGAGGGCGGCTCCACCGCCTACGAGCTGCATAAACTGGGCTATGCTGTGTTCGTGCTGCGCTACCGCACCTTCTTGGATCTGGGCAACAACGCTCCGCTTCAGGATCTGGCACGGGCGGTGCAGCTGGTGACGAGCCTTGACGAGGAGCTTTCCATCCAGACGCAGGACTATGCGCTGGTAGGCTACTCCTCCGGTGGTCAGCTTGCGGGTGTGTTTGCGAACAAGGAGCGCGGCTACGGCCATTACGGCGTTGCAAGACCCGGCGTATTGCTGCTGGGTTATTCAGTTGTGAACTTTTCAGAGGTAAAGATCGCGTATCAGGCGTTTATGGATACCGGCAACTATGGGTGGCACTATTACTGCTCCAGTGTGGCAGATCTTATCACGGATGATTATCCGCCGGTATTTTTCTGGTACGGGAAGGATGACAAGGTGCTGCCTTGGATGATCAATCAGGTGCAGGGCCCAGCGCTGCAAGCAGCGCTGGAAGCTCATAAGGTGCCTTATGTTGTAAAGGTGTTTGAGTCTGCACCCCATTGCATCGGGGTAGGCGATAACACTGATGCCGAGGGCTGGCTGACGGAAGCTGTAGCTTTCTGGGAGCAGCAGACCGCTGCTTGACTATAAATAAAAAGGAGTAGAGCATGATGGATCAGAATACTTGTTTTGCATACCTGAATATGGAGCTGCCGGACGACATCCGCCGCCTGAAGGAGGCAGGCTACTACGATGCCGCCATTGCGCGCATCGACGCCTGTCTGGCCGAGGACTGGACTGCCAGCCAGAACCAGCCCCTGCACCCGCAGGGCGCGCTGCCGGTAAACCCCACTCCTCACGGTGTGGATGCATGGCGGCAGGGTCTGCTGGCGCACCGGGAGATTTTGCGCCGTCTGCCGCAGGACTACACACTCACCGCCGACCAGCTGCTGAACCAGCTGCAGGCCACCCTGCGGGACTTTACCGCCGAGGAGTTCGCCGCGCTGGATGCTGCAGGTCAGATGGACTGGCGCTTTGTGGAAGGCCAGAAGCGCTACATCTACCGTGCCGCCGAAACGCTGGTGGCTACCCATCCCGACCTTGCTGCCCGTCAGCTGGATCCGCCTGTCCCGGAGCGCAGCTGGGATCGTTTTGAGCCCCAGCACGACCAGATGGTGCGTACCGGTGCAGTCAGCGCAGACATCACCCTGCGCACCAGCATCGGCATGACCGACGAGACCTTTGCCCATGCCCTTGCTGCCGCAAAGGCTGAGGGCAGAAACACCGTGCACGTCAAGGTATGGCTGCCGCTGCCCGCTGCCTGCCCGGCACAGAGCAATATCACGCTGGACAGCTTTACCGCCCAGCCCACTTATATTGCGCCGGAAACCGCACCCCAGCGCACCGCGTACTGGGAGGCAGACCTTGCCGAGAACTGCCGCTTTGGGGCACAGTACAGCTACCGCAGCACTGCACACTACGCTGCCCCGCTGGAAATGCAGGCCGACCCAGTGCAGCCGGATTTTGACACCGCCGAGCAGCTGCCCCACATCGCCTTTACCCCCTATATGAAGGCACTGGCTGCGCAGCTGACCGAGGGCATCACCGACCCCGTGCAGAAGGCAAAGCGCATTTATGATTTTGTCACCCTGAACGTGCACTACCACTTCCAGCCTATGTATTTTGTGCACGAGAACATCACTGATAACTGCGCCCGCAGCCGCCGGGGCGATTGCGGCGTGATGGCCGCTACCTTTATCACCCTTTGCCGCATTGCAGGCATCCCGGCAAAGTGGCAGAGCGGCATGGTGGCACGGCCGGAGACAGCCGGCTGCCACGACTGGGCAATGTTCTACATCGCGCCCAAGGGCTGGATGTACGCCGATTGCTCTGCCGGTGCGTCTATGGCGCGTGCGGGCAACGAGAAGATGCGCCTGCACTACTTCGGCAATCTGGACACCGACCGCATGGTAGCTAACAGCGATATCTGCGCGCCCTTCGACCCGCCCATGTGTTCCTTCCGTGCCGACCCCTGTGATAATCAGGTAGGCGAGATAGAGGTAGACGGCGTGGGTCTGTACGGCCAGCAGGTGGAGACTACACACGAAATCGTAAAGCATCAGGAAGTATAAGCACATCCGGGTCTGCCATTACCGCAAGACCCGGATTTTTGAGTTAAAGGAGAATGTCTATGGGATTTTTGGCAGGACTGTATACGCTTTTGCTGGTGGCCATCTGCCTGTTGCAGGCGCTTTTGCTGTACCGCACCGGCAAGCCCGCCGCCCGGCAGGATGACGAAGCCCTGAAAGAGTGGCTGCGCCAGCAGTTGGAAGCACAGGCGCGGGTGTTGGAAGAAAAGCAGGCGCAGCAGGCACAGCAGAATTTGGCCGCGATGGCGCACATCAGCGACACCTTGCAAACCGCAGTGCAGGGCATGAGCAGTACCCTGACGGCAGGGCAGAACACCCAGCAGCAGACCATGGAGCAACGGCTGCAGGGACTGGAAGCCTCTAATGCCCGCAAGCTGGAGGAGATGCGCAAAGCGCTGGCAGACGGCCTTGCCGCCATGCAGGCACAGAATGCCCAGAAACTGGATGAGATCCGCCATACCGTGGACGAGCAATTACAGGACGCGCTGCAAAAGCGGGTGACCGAAAGCTTTAAGGCGGTCAACGACCAGCTAGAGCAGGTGTACAAGGGCTTGGGCGAGATGCAGAGCCTTGCCGCCGATGTGGGCGGGCTGAAGCAGGTGCTTTCCGGCGTTAAGACCCGCGGCATTCTGGGCGAGATCCAGCTGGGCGCGATTCTGGAAGAAATCCTTGCACCGGAGCAGTACGACACCAACGTGGCCACCATCCCCGGCAGCACCCAGCGGGTGGAGTACGCCATCCGTATGCCCGGCGTGGACGGCAACAGCGTCTGGCTGCCCATCGACTCCAAATTCCCCGGCGACACCTACGCCCACTTGCAGGACGCACAGGCTTCCGGCGATGCACAGGCAGTGGAAAACGCCCGCCACGCGCTGGAACTGGTGCTGCGCAGCGAGGCAAAGGACATTCGGGAAAAATATGTGGAGCCGCCCTATACTACAGCCTTCGGCATCCTGTTTCTGCCCTTTGAGGGGCTGTACGCCGAGGTGGTGAACGCCGGGCTGTTGGAAGTTTTGCAGCGGGATTATCAGGTGAACGTGGCCGGCCCCAGCACCATGGCAGCACTGCTCAACAGCCTGCAAATGGGCTTCAAGACCCTTGCCATCCAGAAGCGCTCCGGCGAGGTGTGGCAGCTGCTTGGCGCAGTCAAGACCGAGTTTGATAAGTTCGGGCAGGGACTTTCCAAGATGCAGCAGCGCCTGCGCCAGACGGACGAAGAACTGGATAACCTCATCGGGGTGCGCAGCCGTGCCATCAGCCGCAAGCTGCGTGCGGTGCAGACGCTGGACGAAAACACCGCCGCCACCCTGCTGGAGCTGGACACCGAGCCGGGCAGACCGGTAACGGCACGTCTGCCGGAGAGCGGGGAAGAGCTTTGATGCGCAGAAGCTCCCCGCATTATCCCTTGCGAAATTTCTGACGATGTGCTACAATAGGAATTGTTCTCAGAAATATTTGCCAATTTACGGCACAAGATAAACCCAAAAGGAGTCTGAACGGTATGAGCATGAAAAAAATCAGTGAAGCCATCCTTGGTGTGGGCGTGGACGATACCACCATCGACCTGTTCGAGAGCCAGTATCCGGTGCCCACCGGGGTCAGCTATAATTCCTATGTCATTCTGGACGAAAAGACCACCATTCTGGACACGGTGGACGCCCGCGCTACCGAGCCTTGGCTGGAAAACCTTGCCGAGGCACTGGGCGGCTGCAAGCCCGCCTATCTGGTTGTCTCCCACATGGAGCCGGACCACGGTGCCAACGTGGCAAAGCTGGCAGCCCTTTACCCTGAGATGCAGGTGGTGGGCAACGCCAAGACCTTCCAGTATATGGAGCAGTTCTTTGGCGCAGATGCCATTGCCCCGGAGCGCCGCGTGGTGGTGAAAGATGGCGAGAGCCTGAGCCTTGGCACCCACACCCTCACCTTTGTGTTTGCTCCCATGGTGCACTGGCCGGAGGTCATGGTCAGCTATGAAAGCAGCGAAAAGGTACTGTTCTCTGCCGATGGCTTTGGCCGCTTTGGCGCGGTGGCAAAGTTTGACGAAAACGCCGATTGGGCAAGCGAAGCCCGCCGCTACTACCTGAACATTGTGGGCAAGTATGGCCCGCAGGTGCAGGCGCTGCTTAAAAAGGCTGCTGCACTGGATATCAAGACTATCTGCCCGCTGCACGGCCCGGTGCTTACCGGCGATCTGGGCAAGTACCTGAACTACTACGATCTCTGGTCCAGCTATAAGGCAGAGGAGCCGGAAAAGATCTTGGTAGCCAGCGCCTCCATCCACGGCCACACCCGCGCCGCCGCCCATACCATGGCCGAAAAGCTGCGCGCACAGGGCGCAAAGGTGGTGGAGATGGACCTGACCCGCACCGATGTTTCCTATGCCGTTACCGAGGCTTTCCGCTGCGGCAAGATCGTGCTGGCCTGTGCCACCTATGACGGCTTCCTCTTCCCGCCGATGGAAAACCTGCTGGCTCACCTCAAGACCAAGAGCTTCCAGAACCGCACCGTCGGCCTGATGGAAAACGGCACTTGGGCACCCATGGCTGCAAAGCTCATGCGTGCAGAGTTGGAGAGCATGAAAAATATCACCCTCTGCGAGAACGTGGTCACCATCCGTTCTGCCGCCAATGCCGCCGCTGAGGCACAGATGGACGCCCTTGCCGCAGAACTCGTGGCAAAGTAACACGATATAAAATCAAGTAAACGCAGACACTCCCGGGCTTTCTAAAAAAGCCCGGGAGTGTTTTTTGTTCCTTTATTTGTTCGATTATCTGCTGGATTACGAGCAGAAAACACGAAATTTTACGTCATTTTTTGAAATGAATACAAACAAAAAAGCGGTGAAACGAACGAATTTTAAACGTTTCACCGCCATATTCTGGAGCAGGATACGGGACTCGAACCCGCCGCCTACTGCTTGGGAAGCAGTCGCTCTACCGGATGAGCTAACCCTGCAAGTGCTCCATTATTGTAACAAAGCAGGGCAGGAATGTCAAGGCTTTTCCGCACGAAATTTGCGGTCAACTCATTTTGGCCCATGTCAGGTCCAGCACCGGGAAAAACGGGTCGAATACCAAGTCGCGCACGCCGTTCGCCAGCAGCAGACGCTTCTGCTGTGCCATCAGGGGCACCACGGTGCAGCTTTCCAGCAGCTGCCGCTCGCACTGCGCCAACAGAGCGCAACGGTCCTTGCCGGTCTGCTGTGCGCTCAGTGCCAGCCGGTCAGCGTATACAGGATCAGCGTAGCCGGTCAGGCTGCCGCCTGCGGTGGTGAACTGCTGCAGCATCTGGTACACGCTGCCGCCCTCTGCACGGATGGGCGCAAGGGCAATGGTGTATTTCCCGGCGGCAATGCGGGCGTCAAACTCGTCCTGTTCCACCTCTTCCACCGAGAAGAACAGGGAACACTCCTTCTGCCATGCACTGTTGATCTGGTCGGCCAGTTCGCCTAGCCCGGCGTTCTTGGGCAGCAGCAGGGTCACGCCGGAGAAATCCGAGGTAGCCATGCCCTGCCGCGCAGCCAGATACAAAGCCTTAGGTTCAGAGATGGTGGGCAGGGGGTCACCGGCAGTCTCGCGGTAGTCCAGCCCGTCTACGGTCAGCCCCTCCGGTACAAGTCCCTTTGCGGCGGCGTACAGGCCGCCGGAGGGCACGGTGGCGTTTTCCCGGGCAATACCGGCCAGCGCCTGCCGCAGCTGCTGGTTCTGGAACACCGACCCCTCCGCCGCGTTGAACAGCAGTGCCCATGTGGTGTCGGAATAGCTTACGGTCTGTAAGCTGGTGGCTTCGCCGCTCTCGTCCAGCGCTGCCGAGCATTTGTCGTCGGCAATAAGTTGGGCTGCACTTTTGCCGCTGCCGCTGGTGTCCTGCACCAGACGCAGACTGCCGACCAGCGGGCTTTCCACGGTGCGGCGTAAAAACAGACCGTTTGTCGTCCAGTTATACAGGTAAAAGCTGCCGCTTGCAAGCGTAGTCTTGGCGGTCAGCCCGTAGGTGCCACGGGTGCTCTCAAAAAAGGCCTCGTCGCAGGGGGCTGCACCGGGCAATGCCAGCTTTGCTAAGAAGTTGTCGTCCCGTTCGCTCAACCGGAACACCAACGTCAGCGCCCCATTGGCCGAAACGCCCAGACTGCTTTCGTCCGCCAGTCCCGCTTGCACGGCGGCGCTGTTCTGGATGGCTGAAAACTCCACTGCGTAGGGCGAGGCGGTATCGGCACGGAAAATGCGCCGGAACGCAAACACAAAATCCTCGGCGGTAATGTCGTACTCTGTGGCGGCACCCTTGGCAGCTGCGTAGGTCAGGCCGTCTTTCAGGGTAAAGGTGTAGGTCAGCCCGTCTGAGGAGACCGTCCATTTCTCACAGAGGCCCGGCACAAGTTCGCCGTCCGGGTCCTTGCGCACCAGCGTGCCGTACAGGTTTTCGCAGGCGATGACATCCGACGCGCCGGAAGCCACCTGCGGGTCCAGATTTGCAGGGATGCTGTCCACGAACCATGTAAAGCTGGCGGAGTTTGTGGAGCTGCCGCAGCCGGTCAGGGCAAAAAGAAACGCAGCAGCCAGCACCGCTGCGGTAAAACGTAACCATCGTTTCAAAAAGAATAACCTCATTCCGTTCATCTTCGCGCAGAAACGGCAAAAAACGCTCTGCAACGACAAGTGTAGCAGAAAGTAGCAGAAAAAACAATTGCCTTTTTGTGAATTTACCGGGCTTTTTGAAGCAGACTGTGCGGTTTTCCGTTGCCAATTGCGCGCAAATGGACTATAATGGTACAGCAAAGTGATTCCCGCGCTGCCCGTGCGGCGCGGTGTTATACCATGATCCTATTAGAGGAGGAACTGTTTTTATGCAGAAAGATCAGCAGAAGCTTGCCCAGCTTATTCAGGGCAAAAAGGTCGCCTTTATCGGCGCGGGCGTCAGCCACAAGACCCTTATTAAGGAGTTTGTGGAGCTGGGCGCTCATGTGACTTTGTGCGACCAGAAAAAGAGCGTGGAGGACTTTGGCGATTATGCCGCCACCATCCGGGAGCTGGGCATTGACCTGAGCCTTGGCGAAAACTATCTGGACGGCTTTAAGGGGCAGGACATCATCATGCGCACCCCGGGCTTTGTGGGCTATTTTGAAAAGCCCCTGCAGGACGCTATGGCCGCCGGCACCATGGTCACCAGTGAAGTGGAACTGTTCTTCGATTTCTGCCCCTGCGAGATCGTGGCCGTGACCGGCTCGGACGGCAAGACCACCACCACCACCCTTATCTCCAAGTTCTATGAGGCCGCAGGCCGCAAGGTACATTTGGGCGGCAATATCGGCGCAGCCCTGCTGCCCATGCTGCCGGAGGTGTCCCCGAAGGATGTGGCTGTGGTGGAGCTTTCCAGCTTTCAGCTGATCAGCATGCACGCAAGCCCCAACATCGCCGTGGTCACCAACGTGACCCCGAACCATCTGGATCACCACAAGGATATGCAGGAATACATTGATGCCAAGCGCAATATCCTGCTGTACCAGAAGCAGCCCTGCCGCGCCGTGCTGGGCTATGAAAACGAGATCAGCCGCTCCATGCAGGCCGACTGCAAGGGCAAGCAGGTGTGGTTCACCCGCCTGCACGATACCGACAACGGTGCCTTCCTGCGCAAGGAGGACGGCATGCTCTGCATGGCCGAGGATGGCGTTGTGACCCCCTTCCTTGCCCAGAAGGATGTCAAGCTGCGCGGCCTGCACAACATCGAGAACCTGCTGGCTGCTGCCGCTGCCGTGTGGGGCGAGGTGCCCGTAGAAGCTATCCGTCAGGTGGGCAGCACCTTCACCGGCGTGGAGCACCGCATTGAGCCGGTGCGTACTCTGGACGGCGTGCTGTACTATAACGATTCCATCGGCACCAGCCCCACCCGCACCATTGCCGGTCTGCGCAGCTTTGACCGGAAGGTCATCCTCATCGCAGGCGGCTACGATAAGCACATCCCCTACGAGCCGCTGGCACCGGAGATCATCGCCCACGTCAAAAATCTGGTGCTGATGGGTGCTACCGGCCCCCGCATCGAGCAGGCTGTACGGGAGTGCCCCGGCTTTGACGAGGCCGCGCTGCCCATTCAGCACGCAGATAATATGCAGCACGCCGTAGAGCTGGCACGTGCCGCCGCAAAGCCGGGCGACATCATCATCCTGTCTCCGGCAAGTGCTTCTTTTGACCTGTACCCCAACTTTGAGGTGCGCGGCCGCGAGTTCAAAAAGATCGTCAACGCGCTCAAGTGATCGCACAGGTAAAGGATGCAAAGCGCCGTACCCGGTTCGCGAATGCCTGCCGGGGTCTGCCGGTGCTGGACGCTCTGCTGCCGCTGGACTGCGCGCTCTTTCGCAAAAGTCAGCCGTGGCGGTTCTACGCGGGCCCCACGCTGGCACTGGAACTTTCCGGCAGTACAGCGTGGCTGGCCGGGCACGCAAACCCCGCAGAACTGGCAGGCTTTTTGTCCTTCTGCGGGTGCGAGAGCGCCATTCTAGACGAGACTGTCTGCCCGCCGCCGGACGGCTGGCACAAGGCGGAAACGCTGACCGTGTTCGGTCTGCCGCAGGCTGGGCTTCTGCCCCTGCCCGCCGTGGACGAGGCTTTGTGGACGCAGCTGACCCTCTGCCGGGAAGCTTCTGCCGCCCGGGTGGCAGAAGCACTTTATCCTGCAGACCTCACCCGGCAGGCTGACTTTTACTCAGAGCTGTGTACAAGGCGCACCCGGGGCAGGGCAGTGGCATGGACGCTGGAGCAGGGGAGTACAGTCGTTTGCACCGTGGGCGCTTATGCCCTGTGCAACGGGCAAGCCTACATGGCCTGCGGGCAGACCGCAGAGCCGCTGCGGGGCAAGGGCATCGGCGGGCGGCTCATTGTGGAAATGGCAAACAGCCTTGAAGCCGAGGGTCTGCGTCCGGTATTCCTCTGCGCACCGGAGCGGGTGCGGTTTTATACCCGCCTTGGCTTTGCAAAACAGGCAGAGTACGCCCGCTATGTGCCCGAGAAATAATAAAGCTTTTGCGCAAAATAGCCAAAAATAACAGGAAGGAACTATCACGTTATAATGTCGATTCTGAACCACTTTTTTGATTACAAGCCCGAGGTGCTGGCGCTGGACGAAAAGGCCATGGAGCTGTGCCAACCCTACTTCCGCCAGATGGAGGAGATCCGGGATTTCAACCAGCTGAAGATGCTCAAGGCCTTTGCCGATACCCAGATGTCCTCCACCGATATGCTGGGCACCACGGGCTACGGCCTGTGGGATACCGGCCGTGCCAAGCTGGAGCAGATCTTTGCACAGGTCATGGGCGCAGAGGATGCACTGGTGCGCAGCCAGTTCCAGAGCGGCACCCACACGCTGGCGGTGGCGTTGTTTGGTCTGCTGCGGGCAGGGGACACCCTGCTGGCCGCTACCGGCCGTCCCTACGATACACTGGAAGGCGTCATCGGTCTGGACGGCAAGGGCAAGGGCACCGGCACTCTGATGGACTACGGCGTAAACTATGACGAAGCCCCCCTCAAGGCCGACTTTACCCCGGATTATGACCTGATCGCCCAGAAAGCCCCCGGCGCAAAGGTGTGCCATATCCAGCGCAGCCGCGGCTATTTACAGCGCAATGCCTTTGATCTGGCTACTATCCGCAAAATTGCGGATACCGCCCGCGCCGCAAACCCGGAGATCATCATCTTTGTGGATAACTGCTACGGCGAGTTCACCCAGACGCAGGAGCCCTGTCAGGTGGGCGCGGATATCGCAGTGGGCAGCCTGATCAAAAACCCCGGCGGCGGCATTGCTCCCACCGGCGGCTACATCGTGGGTCGCAAGGATCTGGTGGAACTGTGCGCTTACCGCCTGAACGCCCCCGGCCTTGGCAAGGAACTGGGCTGCACGCTGGAGACCCCCCGGGATATGTATCTGGGCTTCTACTACGCTCCCGGCGTGGTGTGCGAGGCCATCAAGACCGCCATCTACGCTCAGTGTATGCTGGAGCTGCTGGGCAAAAAGCCCATCCCACGCTACTGCGAGGATCACAACGATATCGTTACTTGCTTTGATGCCGGTACGGCAGAGGCGCTCATTGGGTTCTGTCAGGGCATTCAGGCCGCCAGCCCGGTGGACAGCTACGCCGCCCCGGAACCCAGCCCGGAGCCGGGCTACACCGATGAGGTGGTCATGGCAAGCGGCAGCTTTACGCAGGGCAGCACCATCGAACTTTCCTGCGACGGTCCTCTGCGCGCCCCCTATACCTGCTACCTGCAGGGCGGCCTGAACTTTGCCGCCAGCCGCGCCGGTGTGCTGCTGGCTATCCAGAAAGCATACTTTCAGGCGTAATCCTTGCCCTGCGGGCAGGATATCATTATAACAAAAAGGAGCTATCGCACAACACGCTGCGATAGCTCCTTTTTTCCCTCTATACACAAAGTAACACACAAATAAACGCTTACACGGCACGGGCCTGCACCACGGGAATCGGCTCGATCATAGCCGGGTGCATCCCCTCACGGTAGTCCAGATCTCCCTGATCCAGACCGCGCAGCAGCACCTCTGCGGTAGCAATGTTGGTAGCAATGGGTACGCTGTGCATATCGCACAGGCGCAGCAGATTCTGCTCGGTCAGGCTGGCGGCATCGGCCTTCAGCGGGTCGCGGAAGAACAGCACCAGATCCACTTCATCGCAGGCAACGCGGGAGGTGATCTGCTGCACACCGCCCAGTTTACCGGAGAGGTAGCAGTGCACCGGCAGGCCGGTGGTCTGGGCAAGCATCCGGCCGGTAGTACCGGTGGCGATAACATTATTGCGGGAAAGGATGGCACTGTAAGCGGTACAGAATTGCAGGGCCAGTTCTTTGCGGGAATCATGGGCAAGAATTGCAATCGTCATAAGATGCTCTCTCCTTTACTTATTTTTACATAGTACCAGTTATGATGTACGAATTTTGAAATCCTGTGAAACGGAAGTGAAATCGATATCAAATCTTACACTATAGTTTTACCGCACAAAAAACGCTCTGTCAAGAGAAAATTTTGCTTTTTTTACCTATAAAAACATAAAAGTACTACTTTTACATTGTGAGAAACGGCGAATTCTTGGATACATACCACCATCCAAGAGAATTCATTTTCTGAGAAAAGTGAAATATTTTTCACTTTTCTCACTTGAATCGAAATACAGTCCATCCCGATAAAACAAAAATACAGGCCAAAGCAGCTTACATCGGCCTGTACAGGAAATTTTTTTCAGCTATCAAAAGCTTGCGGTGCAGCATGAGAGCGGCAGTTCTTCTACATAAAAATATTTGCTTATAAAACGCAAAATTGCAGATTTCGCCTGTCTCTAGGCTCTTCCTATGAAAAAAGGCCTCAGGAATGCCCGCAGACATTTCTGAAGCCTTTTGTTATCTGAGTAACGATTTAAACGCGACGGTTGGAGGGCAGGGGAGATCAACGGATCTGCCCATCACCGTGAATGATGTACTTGTAGCTGCAAAGCTCCTCCAGTCCCATGGGACCCCGGGCGTGCAGCTTCTGGGTAGAAATGCCCATCTCGCAGCCCAGACCAAACTCGCCGCCATCCGTAAAGCGGGTGGAGCAGTTTACATACACGGCGGCGCTGTCCACCGCAGTGGTGAACCGGTCGGCGTCTGCCTGCGTCTGGGTCAGGATAGCCTCGCTGTGGCCGGTGGAGTGCTGTGCGATGTGGGCAATGGCTTCGTCTACGCTGTCCACCACCTTGACGGCAAGGATATAGTCCAGAAACTCGGTGTCAAAGTCCGCAGGACCGGCAGGTGTGCCGGGAATAATGGCGGCGGCGCGTGCGTCCAGCCGCAGCTCTACCGGCAGCTTGCCCGCAGCCACGCGGTCGGGGCCAAGACGCTGTGCGAGCTTGGGCAGAAACTCCTGCGCAATGGCAGAATGCACCAGACACACCTCCTCGGCGTTGCACACGCTGGGGCGGCTGGCCTTGGCGTTTTCAATAATGTCCAGCGCCTTGGCCTGATCGGCGGTGTCGTCCACAAAAATGTGGCAGATGCCGGTACCGGTCTGGATGCAGGGTACCTTGGCGTTCTCCACGCAGGCGCGGATCAGCCCTGCACCGCCCCGGGGGATCAGCAGATCCACATAGCCCACGGCAGTCATCAGGGCGTTGGCAGAGGCGTGGGTGGTGTCCTCGATCAGGCAGACCGCGTTTTCCGGCAGGCTGTTCTCCCGCAGCCCATGGCGCAGTGCCTGCACAATGGCGTTGGCGCTGCGCCATGCCTCCTTGCCGCAGCGCAGGATGCAGGCGTTGCCGCTCTTGATGGCAAGGGCGGCGGCATCGCTGGTCACGTTGGGGCGGCTCTCATAGATGATAGCGATCACACCCATGGGCACGGCGGTCTTTTCAATCACCAGCCCGTTGGGGCGCTCTACCCGCTTCAGCACCCGACCCACCGGGTCGGGCAGGGCGGCAACCTCTTCAATGCCCTTTGCCATGGCGCGGATGCGCTCCTCGGTCAGGGCAAGACGATCCAGCATCACCTCGCTGATATGTCCCTTTGCGGCGGCCATATCGTCGGCGTTGGCGGAAAGGATGGCAGTCATGCTTGCCGGGCTGCACAGCTGCGCAGCCATACTGTGTAGTGCCTGTGCGCGGGCAGCGCCGTCAGCCAGTGCCAACGCAGCCTTTGCCCCGCGGGCGGCTTCCAGAATCTCCTGTGTGGTCATAGCTCAAACCTCCTGTGTGGACAGTGCGGGCTGCTTATGCCCGGCAAAGCGGGTGCCGATGGGCTTGCCCGCAGCGATATCATACAGCAGCTCCGGGTGTGCGCCGTTGGCAATCACCATATCCGCGCCGCTGCCGGTCACCATGCGGGCAGCCCGCAGTTTGGTGGCCATGCCGCCGGTGCCCAGTGCCGAGCCGGCACCGTCTGCCAGTGCCATCACCTCCGGGGTGATCTCCTCCACCAGTGGGATGAGCGCCGCATCCGGGTGGGTGTGGGGGTTGGCAGTGTACAGGCCGTCAATGTCGCTCAGCAGCACCAGCAAATCGGCCTTGCAGCAGCAGGCCACAATAGCAGCCAGCGTGTCATTGTCGCCAATGGAGGTGATCTCATCGGTGGCAACGCTGTCGTTTTCATTGATGATGGGCAGTGCACCCAGCTCCAGCAGGCGGGTCAGCGTGTTCTGGATGTTCACCCGGCGCTCGGTGTGCTCCACGTCCACGCCGGTAAGCAGAATCTGCGCTACCGTGTGATCGTAGGCACTGAACAGCCGGTCGTAGGTGTACATCAGCTCGCACTGCCCCACGGCGGCGCAGGCCTGCTTGGTGGTGGTATCCTTTGGGCGTGCAGGCAGCGAAAGCTTGCCCACGCCCATGCCGATAGCGCCGGAGGACACCAGAATGACCTCGTGTCCCTCGTTCTTTAAATCGCTCAATACCTTGACCAGTTCCTCTGCATGGCGGATGTTCAGCCGCCCGGTGGGGTATGCCAATGTGGAGGTGCCTACTTTCACAACGATGCGCATGATTCCTTTAACCCTTTCCCATTTCCTTTGTTTTGTCGTAAGCGGCCAGCACGGCATCCATCACCGCACCGCGCAGCCCATGTTCTTCCAGTACCCGCACGCCCTGAATGGTGCTGCCGCCGGGGCTGCACACAGCGTCCTTCAGCGCACCGGGGTGCTTGCCGCTTTCCAGCACCAGCTTTGCGCTGCCCAGCACCATCTGTGCGGCATACTCCTGTGCCTTTGCCCGGGGCAGACCGCAGGCCACGCCGCCGTCGGCCAGCGCTTCAATAAACTGGTACACCCATGCCGGGCCGCAGCCGGAAACGCAGCTTGCAGCATCGATCATGCCCTCGGCTACGGCGTCCAGACGCCCGGCGGGAGCCATCAGCTGGCAGAATGTAGCCTCCTCCTCGGCGGTTACATTGACGGAGCAATACTGGATCATACCTTCGCCCACCGATGCCGGGGTGTTGGGCATGATGCGGATGACAGGGTAGTCGCCGCCCGCCATCTCCTGAATGCGTGCCATCGGCAGACCGGCAGCCATGGTGCACAGCACGAACCGCTTGGTGCGCTCGGCAAGGATGAACCGCAGCGGCTCCAGCATGGCCTCCATCATTTGGGGCTTCACCGCCAGAAAGATCAGATCACAGTCACCGGCAATCTCGGCGTTAGTGGCGGTCTGACAGCCCAGCTCTGCGGCCAGTGCCTCGGCCTTGGCCGCCGTGCGGTTAGCCAGAAATACATTCTCAGGCTCGGTAGCCTTGCACACGGCGCGGGCAATGGCACCGCCCATGTTTCCACAGCCTAAAAACCCAATGGTTTTCATCATAATAATAACCCTCCCTCGGCAGGTATGCACTACATAAAATTCTGCTTCTTATTCATTCTAAGCAACCGCTGGGAGAAAATCAAGACTTTTGTCTTATTTTTGCCGGTTGTATTGTGAAAACAGCACCTTCGCGGCGGGCAGCGCACACACAAATTTCATAAAAAGGTAAAAATCTTTACTTGAAATAAGGTCATGTTTTGCGGTAAAATAAATCATGGGGTATCATTCACGGGAACGGCAGCGGCGTCTGCCGGGAAAGGATGGGTTTTTGTGTCACAAACGACAAAACGGGCACTGGAGGCATCTTTGAAGAAGCTGCTGCTGGAAAAGCCCCTGAACAAGATCACGATCAACGATATCACCGAGGATTGCGGGGTCAACCGCATGACCTTTTATTACCATTTCAAGGATATTTACGATCTGGTGGACTGGATCTTAGCGGAGGATGCCGCAAAGGCGATGGAAGGCCGCCGGGGCTTTGGGACATGGAGCGAAGCCTATCTGGACGTCCTACACCAGCTGCAGGACAACAAGACCCTTGTGCTCAACGTTTACCGCTCGGTGGGCAGGGAACAGGTGGAGCAGTACCTTTATAGATTGCTGGACACCATCCTGAAGGATTTTGCAGACCGTGAATGCCACGATATCACCGTGCAGGATGCAGATAAGCAGTTTGTTGTCGATTTTTACAAGTATGCACTGGTGGGTATGACGCTGGAATGGACCCGCCGGGATATGAAAGGCGACCCCAAGAAGATGGTGGAGCGCGTGAGCACCATGATCCACGGGGATTTCCGCCGTGCACTGTGCCGCCTGAGCAGCGGCAGCTTGAAAATAGAGGAATGATGTGCTTTGTGGCTGTGCGGCTTCAATAAAATTTTATCAAAGGATACGCCGTGATGGGTTTTCCATCACGGCGTATTTTCTGTTTATGGCACAAAAACACGCAAAGTGGTAGGATGTGGTCAAGCAAAATAAGAATTTCCAAAGGAATCATTTCGGGAGGAAAAAGCTATGAATACATCTCTTGATAACCTGACTCACAAGATGCAGCGTGCTGCGCTTGGTAAAATAGTGGACGTGGCGCTTTCCCGCGCCGAGCAAGACCGTGAAAAAACAATGTGCCAGCTGGTAGATGCTGCAAAGCAGTTCTACGGCAGCGGCTTCAGCGACGAGACCTACGAGAACGCCAAAAAGGTGCTGACCGACCCTAACAGCAAGTGGACGAAGCTCATCAACTGCGTGCTGGATCAGACCGACCCCCACGTGGCGCGCACCACTGCGCTGAATCTGGGCTACGAAGCCTTCTTCCGCGGCACTAAGATGATCCGCGAGAACCGCGTCAAATACCAGTGCAACATCCCTTGGCTGATTTTGTTCGACCCCACCTCTGCCTGCAATATGCACTGCGTGGGCTGCTGGGCAGGCGAGTACGGCAACAAGAACAACCTCAGCTTTGAGGATATGGACAAGATCGTTACGCAGGGCAAGGAGCTGGGCGTGTACCTGTATATGCTGACCGGCGGCGAGCCGCTGGTGCGCAAGAAGGATGTGCTCAAGCTGGCCGAAAAGCACAACGATGTGGAGTTTGCCATCTACACCAACTCCACCCTCATCGACGAGCCCTTCTGTGAAGAAGTGCAGCGTCTGGGCAATATCGCCTTTATGCTGTCCATCGAGGGCACCCCGGAGACCAACGATGCCCGCCGTGGCGAAGGCCACTATGCCGCTGTGATGCACGCCATGGATCTGCTCAAGAAGTACGGCATTCTCTTCGGCACCTCCATCTGCTACACCCGCCAGAACATCGACGCTGTCACCAACGACGCGTTCATGCGGTTCCTGTGCGAGAAGGGTGCACACTTCGGCTTCTACTTCCACTATATGCCTGTGGGCAACGAGGCCGCCCCGGAGCTGATGCCCACCCCGGAGCAGCGCAAGTACATGATCGACCGTATCCGCTATCTGCGCTCTTCTGCGTGCGATATCCCGTTCTATCCCATGGACTTCCAGAACGATGGCGAGTTCGTGGGCGGCTGCATCGCCGGCGGTCGCAACTACTTCCACATCAACTCTGCCGGTGACGCCGAGCCCTGCGTGTTCATCCACTACTCCAATGCCAACATCCACGACCAGTCTATTCTGGAAATTCTGCACAGCCCGCTGTTCATGGCTTACCACAACGGCCAGCCTTTCAACAAGAACCATCTGCGTCCCTGCCCGATGCTGGAAAACCCCGAGCTGCTGGAAAAGATGGTGCACGAGACCGGTGCCCACAGCACCGACTTGCAGTCTCCGGAAAGCGTCGAGCACCTGTGCGAGAAGTGCAAGGCTTACGCCGCCGACTGGCAGCCCACCGCTGACGAGATCTGGTCTCACCACAAGATCCGCGAGAGTCGGTATGAAAACTATAAGGACTGGAAGCCCTCTCAGCCGCTGGATTGAGTTGAAATCTGAATCAAAGCAATAAACGACCCCCGCCCTGTGTTCCTGACTGGAACATAAGGCGGGGGTCTTGTTGTACAAGTTGGCGGTTGCTTATTTCTTGTCGCGCTCTTTAAGTGCTTTCAGAATACAAATTTCCATAGCTAAGACAGGAAACAGCACTCTGAGAGCTAAAAACCCTTGTGGGTCTCCAAAATCGATGTTTACGTCTGCAAATAGTCCAACGAACCATGCCGCTAAAGTAGAAATGATCGCGATTGTGTGAGTCATTTGTCAAACCTTCGTGAATTATTTCTCAGTTGTGTTTTTGCCCCGTACAAGCATACCGGCAATTGTGATTAAAAGACCTGCGGCTCCACCAACAAAAGCAAAAATATTACTTATAGATAAGGCAATCCCAGCCAGAATAACGGCGATACCCAATAACATCATTTTAATACCCATTAAATCGTTCTCCTTTATATACGTTCTTATGATACGGCATGGCTAAAAAATACCCCGCATCGGAAGGGCTCTGATGCGGGGCAGGGAAGGTTTACTGGTTCTCAGCAGGCTGCGGTGCGGCGGGCTGTGCTGCTGCATCGTCTGTGGGGTCGCCGAACTGGTCGTGATAGCTGTTCAGCAGGGTCAGCTCCTGATTGCGCTGCAAGCCGTGGATGACCAGCTTTTTGATGACATCGTAGATAACAGCAAACAGCGGCACGCCAACGATCATGCCCACAAAGCCCCACAGGCCGCCAAACAGCAGGATGGCGAACAGTACCCAGAAGCTGGAAAGGCCGGTGGTGTTGCCCAGAATTTTGGGTCCGATGATGTTGCCGTCCAGCTGCTGCAAAACCAGCACGAACAACACGAACCACAGCGCCTTGATGGGGCTCTGGATGAGGATGAGCAGGGTGGCGGGGATGGCACCGATGAAGGGGCCGAAGAAAGGGATCACGTTGGTCACACCGATGATCACCGATACCAGCAGCGCACTGGGGAACTTGAAGATCAGACAGCCGATATAGCACAGCACGCCGATGATGGCAGAGTCCATGATCTTGCCGTTGATGAAACCGCCGAACATTTTGTCCGCGTACTTCACTTCCTCGGTGATCAGCTGCGCCCAGCGGGGGCGGACGATGCTGTGCAACACCAGCTTGCCCTGCTGCACGAACCGCTTACGGCTGGCCAGCATATACACGGCCACGATGATGCCGATGATCAGGTTTTTGGCCACCGTCACCACGTTCAGCACACCAATGGCTGCGCCGCTCAGGATGTTCTGCATGGAGGGCAGCAGGGTGTTCTTGAGCCATGTGTTCCATGTGTCCAGATTGGTGTTCAGGGCAGCGTAGGCTGAATTGAGCAGCTCCGTGATCTGTTCGTTCTTTTCAATAAACTCCAGATGGTTTGCCCAGTTCATGAACTTTGTAATGTTGGCCTGCGCGGTGTAGTACAGGGTAGTCACGCTGGTGATCAGCTGCGGTACGATCATCATGACCAGTGCATACACCAGCAAAAGCCCGAACAGGATGGTAAGCGCCACGGACAGCGCGTTGATCAGACCATTCATCTTTTCCGGGATGAACCGGCGCAGAAAGCTCTCGATGCTGTTGCACACCGGCTTAAGCAGATAGGCAATGACGGCACCGTAGATAAAGGGCATCAGGATGCCGGTCAGGGTAGAGATAGCTGAGCCGAAGCCGTCAAAGCGGTAAATGAGGAAAAAGAAGATGATGCTCAGTGCAATGGCACCAAACCCTGCGAGCATCCCATAGAGATACGGTTTGATGTGCGGCTTTTTGTCCATCATGACAAACTCCATTCCTGCTGCGGGCAGCGGGAATACCCGCAGCGCTTATTAAATTTTGTTGCTTCTGCGCCAGATGTGCAGCTTTTCAGCCTCGCGGATCAGCTCCTCGCGGAAGTCCGGGTGTGCCACGCTGATCAGAGCCTCGGCCTTTTCCCAAGAGGTCAAGCCCTTCAGGTTCACGCAGCCATACTCGGTGCACAGATAGTGCACGTTGGCGCGGGTGTCGGTAACGATGCTGCCATTCTCCAGCGTGGGACGGATACGGCTTTCCAGCTGGCCGGTCTTTTTATTAAAGAAGGTGGAGGACAGGCAGATAAAGCTCTTGCCACCCTTGGAAAGGTATGCGCCCAGCACGAAGTCCAGCTGACCGCCTGCACCGGAAATGTGCTTCACACCGGCGCTCTCGGCATTCACCTGACCAAACAGGTCGATATCCACGGCATTGTTGATGGAAATAAAGTTGTCCAGTGCGGAAATGCTGCGGATGTCGTTGGTATAGTCCACCGGGGCAGACATACACTCCGGGTTATCGTTCAGGTAATCGTACATCTTCTGGGTGCCGGCACCAAAGGCGTAAACCTGACGGCCCTTGTCCAGCTGCTTGCGGCTGCCGTTGATCTTGCCGGCCTTGGCAATATCCACAAAGGCATCCACATACATCTCGGTGTGCACGCCCAGATCCTTCAGATCGCTCTGTGCAATCAGCCCGCCGATGGCGTTGGGCATGCCGCCGATGCCCAGCTGCAGGCAGGCACCGTTGGGAATCTGCGGCACGATGAGGTTGGCTACCTTCAGGTCAACCTCGGTAGCGGCACCGGCAGCAGCCATCTGGCCGATGGGGGGATTTGCGCCCTCCACAATGCCGCTTACCTGAGAAACGTGTACGCAGTTCTCCATGCCGCCAAGGCAGCGCGGCATATTGGTGTTGACCTCTACGATGATCTTCTTGGCCTTTTCGCACACAGCACCCAGATGCGAAGCGCTGGGACCGAAGTTGAAGTAGCCGTGCTCGTCCATGGGGGTCACCTGAAATACTGCCACATCCACGGGGTCACTGCTCTCGCGGTAGTAGCGGGGCAGCTCAGAGTAGCGGATGGGGGAGTAGAAGGCGAAACCCTGCGCAATGGCCTTGCGCTCAATGCCGCCCATGTGCCAGCTGTTCCAGGTCATGTGGGCAGCGGGGTCGTCGATCTGGAAGATCTCCGGCACCCACATCAGGATGCCGCCCCGGAAGTTGACCCCTTCCAACTCCGGCAGGCGTTTTGCCAGCTCGGCGTCCACGGCCACAGGGGTGTTCACAGCCCAGCCGTAGTCCACCCAGTCGCCGCTTTTGACCAGAGCGGCAGCCTGCGCAGCAGTCATAAGCTTCTGTGCGTACAGTTCCTTGCAATCCATTATAAACCATCCTCTCTTAAAATACATAAAAGAATTGTAAACAATTCCGTGCGGACAAATTATGCAGCTGTTTTACGCCTGTTTTGCGGAATGCACACCGTTTTGCCACATCTGTATGGTAACCTTATAAACAAGGCAGCAGTGTGTGCTCCGCTCCGCGCAGAACAGCTCAACTTAGTTATAACATTAACAAAGTGTAGAATCAATAGTTTTGGCTAAAAAACAGCCAGTATAGCATAATGAACAGTTTTCTTGGCTTTATGTGGGGATTGTTTGGTATGCAAAAAACAAAAAAGTTGAGAAAAAGACTTGATAAAATTTTGACGATGTGCTTTACTAATAGCGTGGGAAGCAACTGCGGAGCAGTGCGGGATGAATCGTTTAAAATTTAACGATAAAACGCACCGCAGCAGTTTCAGGTTGCACCCAAGGCTGGAAAGTGCTATCATGGCAGAACCACATCGCGCTTAGTAATTACAGCGCACAAGGAGGACACTGACCGATGGCAACAGCAGTTTATCCCGGGTCGTTCGATCCGGTCACCAAGGGACACCTTGATATCATCAAACGCGCAGCAAAGATCAACGACCACCTCATTGTGGCGGTGCTGATCAACAGCGCCAAGCATCCGCTGTTCACAGTGGAGGAGCGGGTGGCCATGCTGCAGGAATGCTGCAAGAACATCCCCAACGTGACCGTGGAAGGCTTCGACGGCCTGACCGTAGAGTTCGCAAAAAAGCGTCACGCATCCGTAATGGTGCGGGGACTGCGGGCAGTAACGGACTTTGAAAACGAGATCCAGCTTGCGCAAACCAACCACGCACTGATGCCCGGCATCGAGACCATGTTCCTTGCCACCAGCATCAAGTGGAGTTATCTTTCCTCCACCATCGTAAAGGAAGCAGCATATTACGGCAGTGACATCAGCAAGTTCGTCACACCCAATGTGGAAAAGGCCGTCAACGAAAAATACGCCAAGCTTCGGGAGAGGGAAGAGACCTGATACCGCAAAAATGCCGCAGGGCGTTTTGATAAATGGGTAACCGATAAGTAACACACATACACAATTCAGGAGGCTATTCACATGAAAAAGATCGTTATCGCATCTGCATGCCGCACCGCTATCGGCAAGTTCGGTGGCACTCTGGCCAACGTTCCCGCTACTGAGCTGGGCTCCATCGTCATCAAGGAAGCTCTGGACCGTGCAAACGTCAAGCCCGAGCAGGTCGATCATGTTTACATGGGCTGCGTCATTCAGGCTGGTCTGGGCCAGAACGTCGCTCGTCAGGCTGCCCTGAAGGCTGGCCTGCCCATCGAGACCCCCGCCGTCACCGTCAACGTGGTCTGCGGCTCCGGTCTGAACTGCGTGAACATGGCTGCTCAGATGATCGAGGCAGGCGATGCTGATATCGTTGTTGCAGGCGGCATGGAGAACATGGATATGGCTCCCTTCGCACTGCAGAAGGCTCGCTATGGCTACCGCATGGGTGCTCCCATGGGCAAGAGCGAGATCGTGGATACCATGGTCAACGATGCACTGTGGGATGCCTGCGGCTTCAACAAGCACATGGGCATGACCGCTGAGAACGTCTGCACCAACGAGACCTACCAGAAGAAGTACGGCTACAGCCCCATCACCCGCGAGATGCTGGACGAGTTCTCATACAACAGCCAGCTGAAGGCTGACAAGGCCATCAAGGACGGCGCCTTCAAGGACGAGATCGTTCCTGTTGTCATCAAGGGCAAGAAGGGCGACACCGTGTTCGATACCGATGAGGGCCCCCGTCTGAGCGCTCCCGAGGTTCTGGCAAAGCTGAAGCCCGCCTTCACCAAAGACGGCATCGTCACCGCTGGTAACTCTTCCGCCATCAACGACGGCGCTGCTGCTCTGGTCGTCATGAGCGAGGAGAAGGCTAAGGAGCTGGGCGTGAAGCCTCTGGCAACTTGGGTCGCCGGTGCTCTGGCAGGTGTTGAGCCCGAGGTCATGGGTCTGGGCCCCATCGCTGCTACCAAGAAGGTCATGGCCAAGACCGGCATGACTGTTGCCGATATGGATCTGGTCGAGGCCAACGAGGCATTCGCAGCACAGTCCATCGCTGTCGGCGAGGCTCTGGGCTTTGATAAGGACAAGCTGAACGTCAACGGCGGCGCAATCGCTCTGGGTCACCCGGTCGGCGCTTCCGGTGCTCGTATCCTGGTCACCCTGCTGTACGCTATGAAGCACCGTGGTGCTCACAAGGGTCTGGCTACCCTGTGCATCGGCGGCGGCATGGGCTGCGCTACCATCGTTGAGATGGACTAAGCACTCTTTCTCTGAATCCTGATTGAACCACAGACCCGGAGCGCCGGAGGGAACCGGAGAGCCCTCCCGCGTTCCGGGGGCTGTTTTGAAAAAATTGAACTGTATGAAATGGAGGTTTTCACAATGGCATTTGTAAAAACCGAGGTGCAGGGCGCTGTTGAGATCATTACCATCGACCGTCCCAAGGCACTGAACGCCCTGAACCCCGAGGTTCTGGCTGACCTGAAGGCTGCTTTTGAGGCAGTCGATCAGGAGACTGTCCGCTGCATCGTTCTGACCGGCGAAGGCGACAAGAGCTTTGTTGCCGGTGCCGATATCGGTTCTATGAGCACCATGACTAAGGCAGAAGGCGAGGCCTTCGGCAAGCTGGGCAATGATGTGTTCCTGATGATCGAGCATTTCCCCATCCCCGTCATCGCAGCCGTCAACGGCTTTGCACTGGGCGGCGGCAACGAGCTGGCTATGAGCTGCGATTTCCGCATCTGCTCTGACAACGCTGTGTTCGGTCAGCCGGAAGTTGGTCTGGGCATCACCCCGGGCTTCGGCGGCACCCAGCGTCTGGCTCGTCTGGTCGGCATGGGCATGGCAAAGCAGCTGGTCTACTCTGCGCTGAACATCAAGGCTGACGAGGCTTACCGCATCGGTCTGGTCAACGCCGTGTATCCGCAGGCTGAGCTGATGGAGAATGTCCTGAAGCTGGCCGGCAAGATCGCAAAGAACGCTCCCATTGCTGTGCGCAACTGCAAGAAGGCAATGAACGGCGGCATCAGCCTGCCCATCGAGAAGGCTGTTGAGGTCGAGGAGAAGCTGTTCGGCGATTGCTTCGAGACCCACGACCAGAAGGAGGGCATGGCCTGCTTCCTGTCCCGTGAGAAACCGAAGCCCAAGGCAGTGTTCACCAACAACTAATCCATTACATAATTTTTGATATTAAAGGAGAGATTTCCTATGAAGATCGGTGTTATCGGCGCTGGCACTATGGGCCAGGGCATCGCAAAGGCATTTGCACAGGTTGAGGGCAACACCGTTGCTCTGTGCGACATCAAGCAGGAGTGGGCCGAGAATGGTCTGGCAAAGATCAAGAAGGGCTACGAGAAGCTGGTTGCTAAGGGAAAGATGACTCAGGAGAAGGCCGACGCTATCGTTGCAGCCATCACCCCGGGCCTGAAGGAAGATCTGTGCGCAGACTGCGATCTGGTCGTTGAGGCTGCTTTCGAGGATATGAAGGTCAAGCAGACCACCTTTGGCGAGCTGGACAAGATCTGCAAGCCCGAGTGCGTCTTCGCTTCCAACACTTCTTCTCTGTCCATCACCGAGATCGGCAAGGGTCTGTCCCGTCCCCTGATCGGTATGCACTTCTTCAACCCCGCAGACCGCATGAAGCTGATCGAGGTCATCGCCGGCTGCAACACCCCCGCTGAGACCGTTGAGAAGATCAAGGAGATCTCCGTTGCCATCGGCAAGAGCCCCGTTCAGGTCAACGAGGCTGCCGGCTTTGTGGTCAACCGCATCCTGATCCCCATGATCAACGAGGCTGCCTTCATTAAGATGGAGGGCGTTTCCGATATCGCTGGCATCGACACCGCTATGAAGCTGGGCGCTAACCACCCCATGGGACCCCTGGAGCTGGGCGACTTCATCGGTCTGGACATCTGCCTGGCTATCATGGACGTGCTGTACAACGAGACCGGCGACAGCAAGTACCGTGCCTGCCCGCTGATCCGCAAGATGGTGCGTGGCGGCAATCTGGGCTGCAAGACTGGTAAGGGCTTCTACGTTTACAACGCAGACCGCACCAAGACCCCTGTTGACCAGCTGTAAGTTCTGATAAACATTTCTCCCGGCTGCGGGGAAAGCGGTCGGGAGGAATTTGTTTGCACCGGGCTATTCCGGTAAATGAAAAAAGACCTGTTAGGAGGATATAGCGATGGATTTTACTCTGTCCAAGCAGCAGCAGATGGTGCAGAAAATGTACCGCGAGTTTGCTGAGAACGAAGTCAAGCCTCTGGCAAAGAAGGTTGACGCAGAGGAATACTTCCCCAAGGAGACCGTCGAAAAGATGGGCAAGCTGGGCATGATGGGCATCTATTTCCCGACTGAGGTCGGCGGTGCAGGCGGCGATGTGCTGTCCTACGTCATGGCCGTGGAGGAGCTGAGCAAGGTCTGCGGCACCACCGGTGTCATCGTCTCTGCTCACACCAGCCTGTGCGCTGCCCCCATTTACGAGAACGGCACCCCCGAGCAGAAGGCTAAGTACCTGCCGAAGCTGTGCAGCGGCGAGTGGCTGGGTGCTTTCGGCCTGACCGAGCCGGGCGCTGGTACCGATGCGCAGGGTCAGCAGACCATTGCCAAGGAAGAGGATGACTGCTGGGTGCTGAACGGCTCCAAGATCTTCATCACCAACGCAGGCTTTGCTGATGTCTTCATCGTCATCGCCGTTACCGATAATGTGCTGGATAAACGCGGCCGTCCCACCAAGCTGTGCTCCGCCTTCATCGTGGAGCGCACCGACCCGGGCTTCTCTGTTGGTAAGGCAGAGGACAAGATGGGCATCCGTGGTTCTTCTACCTGCGAGCTGATCTTTGAGGATTGCCGCATCCCGAAGGATCGTATGCTGGGCGTGCGCGGCAAGGGCTTCCAGCTGGCTATGGCTACGCTGGACGGCGGTCGTATCGGCATCGCTTCTCAGGCTCTGGGCATCGCCGAGGGCGCTCTGGAGGAGACCGTTGCTTACGTCAAGGAGCGCAAGCAGTTCGGTCGTGCTATTGCTGCTTTCCAGAACACCCAGTTCGAGCTGGCTGAGATGAAGGCTCGTGTTGAGGCTGCTAAGTATCTGGTTTATGCTGCCGCTCTGAAGAAGCAGCAGGCTATGGATGGCGCAAAGGTTCGTTACAGCGTTGAGGCTGCACAGGCTAAGCTGATCGCAGCCCGCACTGCAAGCGATGTGACCCGCCGCTGCCTGCAGCTGTTCGGTGGTTACGGCTACACCCGTGACTACCCCATCGAGCGCATGATGCGTGATGCCAAGATCACTGAGATCTACGAGGGCACCAGCGAAGTGCAGATGATGGTCATTTCCGGCGCGCTGCTGAAGTAAGGGAGGCAAGAGTTACAATGAAAGCAATTGTTTGTGTAAAGCAGGTTCCTGATACCTCCGGCAAGGTGTCCGTCAAGCCCGATGGCACTTTGGATCGTGCATCCATGGCAACCATCACCAACCCCGATGACCTGAATGCTCTGGAGGCCGCCCTGAAGCTGAAGGACGCCACCGGCTGCGAGGTCGTTGTTGTCACCATGGGTCCCCCGCCGGCAGAGGGCATGCTGCGTGAGCTGCTGGCCCGCGGCGCTGATAAGGCTGTTCTGGTTTCCGGCCGTGAGTTCGGCGGTTCCGATACCTTTGCAACCAGCCAGATCTTGGCTGCTGCCGTCAACAAGATCGGCGTTGGCCCCGAGGACGTTGTGTTCTGCGGCCGTCAGGCAATCGATGGCGATACCGCACAGGTCGGCCCCCAGATCGCTGAAAAGCTGCATCTGCCGCAGGTCACCTACGTTGCCGACATCCAGAAGGACGGCAACACCCTGACCGTGAAGCGTATGCTGGAGGACGGCTATATGATGGTCAAGGTGCAGACTCCCTGCCTGCTGACCTGCATCAAGGAGCTGAACGACCCCCGCTACATGAGCGTGAACGGCATCTTTACCTGCTACGACAAGCCCATGGAAGTGTTTGATTACAACGCACTGAAGGACGATCCGCTGATCGAGGTGGACACCATTGGCCTGAAGGGTTCTCCGACGAACGTCTTTAAGTCCTTCACTCCTCCGCAGAAGGGCGCAGGCACCATGCTGAATGGCGACGACACCGCCGCACAGCTGGCAGGTATCCTGGCCAAGAAGCACCTGATCTGATGAAAGGAGCATAGGATTACAATGGCTGATTTTAACGAATACAAGGGCGTATGGGTCTTTTGCGAGCAGCGCCAGGGCGCACTGATGTCCACTGACTTCGAGCTGGTTAGCGAGGCCCGTAAGCTGGCCGATGAGCTGGGCTGCGAAGTCACCGGCCTGTTGCTGGGCGACAACGTTGATGGCATTGCCAAGGAACTGGGCGGCTACGGTGCCGACAAGGTTCTGGTGTGCGATAGCCCCCTGCTGAAGGATTACACCACCGATGCATACGCTAAGGTCGTGTGCGATATGGTCAACGAGTACAAGCCTGAGGTGCTGCTGATCGGCGCTACCAACATTGGCCGTGACCTCGGCCCCCGCTGCGCAGCCCGTCTGCACACCGGCCTGACCGCCGACGCTACCCATCTGGATATCGACACTGCAAAGTACATCGACTTCCTGAAGGAGAGCTCCACCATCGACCTGTCCAAGCAGAAGTTCGACATGGAAGACCGTAACCTGAAGATGACCCGTCCCGCATTCGGCGGCCATCTGATGGCTACCATCATCTGCCCCCGCTTCCGTCCCCAGATGTCCACCGTGCGTCCCGGTGTTATGAAGAAGGCTCCCTTCGATCAGGCTAAGGCTGATGCCTGCCAGATCGTCAAGCCCGCCTTCAGCCTGACCGCTGAGGACATCAAGACCGAGGTTCTGAGCGTGGAGAAGGCCGCTGAGAAGCTGGTTGATCTGATCGGCGCAGACGTCATCGTTTCCGTGGGTCGTGGCATCAGCAAGGATGTCAATAAGGGCATCGAGCTGGCCGAGCAGCTGGCAGCCGCTCTGGGCGGCGGTGTCGTGGGCGCTTCCCGTGCCGTCACCGATGCAGGCTGGATGACCGCTGACCATCAGGTCGGTCAGACCGGCAAGACCGTGCACCCCAAGATCTATGTGGCTCTGGGCATTTCCGGTGCCATCCAGCACACCGCCGGTATGCAGGATTCTGAGTGCATCATCGCCGTCAACAAGAACGAGGGTGCTCCCATCTTCGGTGTTGCTGACTACGGCATCGTGGGCGATCTGTTCAAGGTCGTGCCTGAGCTGATCAAGCAGATCGAGGCAGCAAAGGCTGCTCTGTGATTGCCTGTTCCTGAGCATCGTTCAATAGCATAGCCTGAATTGTGAGAGGTCGTTGCACATTTTTGTGCAGCGGCCTCTTTTTTGTGCTTTTTGCTTTTTAATGATGGAGCTGTTGTGCCGGACACTGCACAGCAGCTCCAATTTGCTTTCCACGGGAAAGGAACGGAGAAGGGAATAGAACGAAGCGGCACAAAAGCGTACACAAAGCTTTGATATGCAAATAAATGTATATAAATACTATAATATGCAAACCGGAGCGCACCAGAACGTCCCCAAAAGTGTGCGATGCCTGTTGCACTCGGCTGATTTTGAGAAGAAGTGCAACACAACTGTAACGTTTTCGGACTCTTTGTTACGCTTGAGTTGCGATAAAAGGACGGAATTTTTTAAAAAAATCTGTATTTTTTCTTCAAAACAGCCTCTGAACCTCTTGACGTCTGTATGGTTTTGTGATACTCTTGTGACACAAGAGTTGCGGATGTGATACGACAGAGTTGCAAATGAGTTGCAACATCCAACATCACACTGCATAAGGCAACAGACCGGAGGCAATCTTATGAAGCGTGCAATGAGTACCGTAAAGAATATCGCAGCAGCTGCAATGACGCTGGCTGTGGTTTTTGGCTTTGCAGGCTTCAAGCCCGTCACCGCAAACGCCGCGCAGGCTGCTGTTCCTGCCACCGCTTCTGTGGAAGAAGAGAACTCCTATTTTGAGGAAGACGCCTACCAGCGCAGCTTCCTGACTCTGGTCAATAACGAGCGCGCACAGGCCGGTCTGGCTCCCGTTGCTCTGGGCGACAGCAGCCACAACGCCGCTGCAATGGAGCGTGCCGAAGAGCTGGCGGTTTCTTACTCCTACGTTCGTCCCAACGGTCAGCGCGATTTTACTGTTCTGGCAGAGAACGGCATCAGCGATGTCTCTATCGGCGAGAACTACATGGCCGGCTGCTCTACCCCCGATGCCGCAATGGATCAGTGGATGGCTACCGATTTTACCCGCGAGCGTATCCTGAACGCCGATGCTACTACCGTGAGCGTTGGCCACTACGAAGGCGGCGTCTACAATAACTACTGGGTGCTGATCTTCTCTTACCCCGAAAATTCCCACACTGAAGATTACCGTCAGGAAGTTTTGGATCTGGTCAATGCTCAGCGCGCAAAGTACGGTCTGACTGCTCTGGAAATGGGTGATGACGACTTGACCGCCGCTGCACAGACCCGCGCCGAGGAGATCGCCGTTGTGAACTCCCACGTCCGTCCTGATGGCTCCAAGTGCTTCACCGTCCTGAAGGACTACGGTGTCACCGATACCCCCACCGGCGAGAATGCCGCATGGGGCAGCGTCTCTCCTGAAGAGGTCGTCAACGCATGGATGAACTCCGAAGGCCATCGCGCTAACATCCTGAACCCTGAGGCTCGCAAGATGAGTGTTGGCTACTACTATAACAGCAACAGCACTTGGGGTCATCAGTGGATTCAGATCTTTACCAAGTGATCAACTGCTTTCTTCTTATAAAAGACTGACGGGGCCGCAAGGCTTTGTCAGTCTTTTTATTTGTGCCTGTTTGTGTTATACTTATTCTGAGTTATTATCAGGAGGATCTAACGTGGAGGATTACCGCACCGTCCGGGGCACGGCCACCGGCGAATACGAAGAGAAAAAGAGCCGCTTTATCGCGCAGCTCTCCTTTGCCGACAGCGAGGAAGCCGCCGTTGCCTTTCTGGAGCAGGTGCGGGTAGCCAACCGCACCGCGCGGCACAATGTTTACGCCTACCGCCTGCGGGCGGGCAACCGCGAGCGCTATTCCGATGACGGCGAGCCGGCAAAGACCGCCGGTACGCCCGCACTGGAAGTGTTGCAGCACAGCGGCCTGACAGACCTGATCGTGGTGGTCACCCGCTACTTTGGCGGAGTGCTGCTGGGCACCGGCGGCTTGGTGCGTGCCTACACCACCGCTACCGCCCGCGCACTGGAAAATGCCGAGGTGGTCACGGTGCGCAGCGTGGTGGAGCTGCAGGTCACCGTGGACTACGCCCTCTACGAGCGTGCATCTCTGCTCATTGACGCCGCCGGGGCAAAACAGGCACCGCCGGAGTTTGCAGACCGTGTCACCCTGCGCTGGCAGATGCCGGAGCACACCGAAGCGCCGTTGCTGGAGCAGCTGCGAGAACTGACCCGGGGCAGCGCTCAGGTAACGGTGTCTGACCCGTTCTACGCACCATTTTAAAAAACAAAGTCTTTTTTGCAAACCGACACCGAACTTCCCCCTTCGACACTGCCGATGTGCTACAATTGCTGCAGCGCAGCAATTGGGATCGGCTGCGTGCAGAGGGGAGGGGGAGAAGCCCGAAAAATAAAAGGAGAATCTGTATGGATGTGCGCCGGAGAACCGAAGAGATCGAGCACCTCACCTTTGCACCGTGGGCGACCTTCAGCGATGCAAGCCGCGGCAGAGTCGTGCCGGAGCCGCAGGACCCGCTGCGCCCGGTGTTTCAGCGGGACCGCGACCGGGTTCTGCACTGCAAGGCCTTCCGGCGTCTCAAGCAGAAAACGCAGGTGTTCCTCTCGCCGGAGGGCGACCTGTACCGCACCCGGCTGACCCATACGCTGGAGGTCTCGCAGATCGCCCGCACCATCGCCCGGGGTCTGCGCCTGAACGAGGATCTGACCGAGGCCATCAGCCTTGCGCATGATCTGGGACACACCCCCTTTGGCCACGCAGGCGAAAAGGCGCTGAACGATCTTTGCCCGGACGGCTTCCACCATTATATGCAGAGCCTGCGTGTAGTGGACCGGCTGGAAAAGGACGGCGAGGGCCTTAACCTGACGTGGGAGGTGCGCAACGGCATCGTCACCCACACCAAGGGCACATGGGCGGCTACCCCGGAAGGGCGCATCGTGCGTCTTGCGGATCAGATCGCCTTTGTCAACCACGATATTGAGGACGCTGTGCGCGCCGGTGTGCTGGACGCTGCCACCCTGCCCAAGGACTGCACAGCGGTGCTGGGGCAGACCAAATCCGCCCGTATCACCACCATGATCAACAGCATCCTCACCAACAGCGAGGGGGATGTCCGCATGGGTACGGAGGAATACGAGGCGTTTCTCGCCCTGCGGGATTTCATGTACGCTACCGTGTATGTGGACAAAAACGCCAAGCGCGAGGAGCAGAAGGTGGACAAGCTTATCGCGGAGCTGTACGAGTACTACCTGACCCATGTGGACCGGATGTCCAACTTTTATGTGCAGCTGGCCTATCAGGAGGGACGGGAACGCGCCGTCACCGACTACATCAGCGGTATGAGCGACGAGTTTGCCATCCGCACCTTTGAAGAACTGTTCGTGCCCCAGAAATGGCACGTCCTTTAAAACTGGAGAGGTCGTTTAAATCAACATGATCCCACACGAATACATTGAGGAACTTACCCGCCGCACCGACATCGTGGAACTGGTGGGCAGCTATGTGCAGCTCAAGCGCAAGGGACGTCTGTACGGCGGTCTGTGCCCCTTTCACAGTGAAAAAACGCCGTCTTTCTATGTGTACCCGGACACCCAAAGCTTTTACTGCTTCGGCTGTCAGGCGGCAGGAGATGCCATTAGCTTTGTCAAAAAGATCAACAACATCAGCAGCGGCGAAGCCATCAAGATGCTGGCTTCCCGCGCCGGTATGCCGGAGCCGCAGGAGGACGACAAGACCGGACGCCTGCGCAGCCGGGTGCTTTCCATGAACAAGGAGGCGGCCCGCTTTTTCCACGCCTGCCTGAACTCTACCGTGGAGGAGGCACGGCAGGCGCGCGCCTACTGGCGGCGGCGCGGACTGGACGATAAGACCATCGTCCGGTTCGGGCTGGGCTATGCCCCCAACGACGGGCAGGCACTGTACCAGTACCTGCGGGATAAAGGCTATAACCAGCAGGAGCTGGACGCCAGCGGTCTGTTCAAGCGCAGTCCCTCCGGCCGCATCTACTGCCTGTTCTGGAAGCGCGTCATGACCCCCATTTTTGACCTGCGCGGCAATATCATTGCCTTTGGTGGGCGCGTGATGGACGACTCCAAGCCCAAATACGTCAATAGCCCGGAAACGCTGGTCTACCACAAATCCGAGACGGTGTTTGCCATGCAGATCGCCAAGCGCAGCGCCTCCCGGCGGTTCGTGCTGTGCGAGGGCTACATGGACGTCATCAGTATGCAGCAGGCGGGCATTGATACCGCCGTCTGCGCCTGCGGCACCGCGCTGACCCCCGGGCAGGTGCGCATCATCAGCGAATATGCCGACGAGGTCATTCTGAGCTATGACTCGGATGAGGCCGGTCAGAAGGCGACCCTGCGCTCGCTGGAGCTGTTCCGCAACAGCCCGGTAAAGGTGGGCGTTTTGCAGATCCCCGGTGCAAAGGACCCGGACGAGTATATCAAAAAATATGGCCCGGAGCGCTTTCAGGCGCTTCTGGATGGGGTGGGCAATGCGCTGGACTTCCGGCTCAAGCGCCTGCGGGATCAGTATGATCTCTCGCAGGACGCGCAGCGTCTGCAATATATAAAGGATGCTGTGGAGATGCTGGCCGAGCGCTCCAACCCCACCGAGCAGGAGGTGTACGCCGGGCGGCTGGCAGAGGAAACCAACATCTCCAAAGCCGCTATTCTGGCGCAGTTGGGCACCGCAGCAAAGCGGGCGGGCGGCAAGTACCGCCGGGAGAAAAACCGCGAGCTGCTGCGCTCCGGCGAGATGGATCAGATCAAGGTACCATACAGCGCAGGCGGCAGTCAGGCGCTGGGCATTGCCAGTGCCCAGCAGCGGCTGCTGGCAGCCATCCTGCGGGAGCCGCGCTATCTGGAACTGGCCAAACAGCAGCTGACGGCGGAGCAATTCATCCAGCCGCAGCAGAAGGAATTATACGAAGCAATGCTCAATTGCAGCCGGGAGGGCGTGGAGCTCAGCTTGACGGCACTGCGGGCATTTGCAAGCGAAGAAGCATTGAATGAACTGAGCCGACTTGCGGCACAATACAGCGATGTGAACTGCACCCCGGAGGATATCCATCTGTATCTGGACAGGATCGCCCGGGGGATGCCGGTCGCAAGCAAAGCTGCTGCAATGTCCGGCGATGAGATCACACAGTATCTTCAGTCGATGCGCGAAAAAAAGCAGGGGACGCTGCCCGAACAAGACTGATCCCTGTTTTCCCTCCGGCTGGAGCTGGAGAGAAAAGGAGCAGGAATCATGCAGAAATTGTCGCAAACGGAAGAACTTGCCCGCAGCCTTGCCGCAAAGGCTCGCCGTCACACCCTGACCCCGGAGCAGATCAGCCGCGCCATGGAAGAAACGGATTTCGATGTTGCGCAGCTGGACGAGCTTTACGCTGCGCTGGAGCAGCGGGGCGTCCATCTGGCAGAGGAGGAACCTGCCGAGCTGCCTGTGCTGGATGATGCCCAGATCGGCAGGCTGGAAAACGAGCTTTCCTCAGAGGGTGTGGCGCTGGATGACCCGGTCAAGACCTATTTAAAGGAGATCGGCCGGGTGCCGCTGCTGACCGCTGGGCAGGAGATGGCGCTGGCAAAGGCCGCCCGGGCAGGGAATGCAGATGCCCGCCGCGCTTTGAGCGAGGCAAACCTGCGGCTGGTGGTATCGGTAGCCAAGCGCTACGCCGGGCGTGGACTGCCTTTTCTGGATCTCATTCAGGAGGGCAATCTTGGCTTGATGAAGGCGGCGGAAAAGTTTGAGCCGGAGCGGGGCTTCAAGTTCTCTACCTACGCAACGTGGTGGATCCGCCAGTCCATTACCCGCGCCATTGCGGATCAGGGGCGCACCATCCGTATCCCGGTGCATCTGGTAGAGAGCATCAACCGGGTCAAGAAAACGGCGGGTGACCTATTGCACAAAAACGGGAGGGAACCCACCGTGGAGGAGATCGCCGCCGCACTGGATATGGAACCGGACAAGGTGCGGGAGCTGCTGCAACTGTCGCAGGAGCCCATCAGTCTGGAAACGCCGGTGGGGGAGGAAGAGGACGCTCATCTGGAGGACTTTATTCAGGACGAGGATGCCGGTGTCCCGGTAGACGAAGCCGGGCGTCAGCTGCTGCGGCGTGAGCTGCTGCACGTCCTCAAAAGCCTGACACCCCGGGAGGAGCGGGTCATCACCCTGCGCTTTGGTCTGGAGGATGGCCGTGCCCGCACGCTGGAAGAACTGGGCAAGGAGTTCAACGTGACCCGGGAGCGGGTGCGCCAGATCGAAGCAAAGGCGCTGCGCAAGCTGCGCCACCCCAGCCGCGCAAAGCTGCTGCGGGATTATCTGGACGAATGAGCATTCTATATGATAGGACGAGACTGCCGCACGGCATTTTGTGCGGCGGTCTCTTTTTGCAGTAGGAAAGTACAAAAGTCACACTTCCGAGCACAAGAGTAAAGATAGACAAATTGCACAAGGGGTTTATGAACAGGAACGTGCAAAATAAAAAAATCAAGTACTTGGAAGACAAACGGCTACACGCTTCCGGGCGTTCGAAAACAAAACGAAAATTAAATTTATTTCGGCAAAAAACTGAAAAATGGCTTGACAACAGGACTTTTTGGGTGTATACTGCGTTAGTATCACATAATGGACTAGTGCGCCAAAAAGGGAACAGCGATGGCTGCAGCTTGAGGGGGTATCCCGAAAAGTTTGTGCAAAACGCCGGAACGTTCCGCAGGACGCGGGTCGAATTATGTGTGTCTGCTCAAATTTGACCCGCGTATACGACATCCCGTAGAATATAAAAGTAAGGAGTGGTTGATTTTATGATGAAAGTCAAGCCCGTTAAGCTCGGCAAAACCGAGCGCATGAGCTTCTCCCACATCGACGAAGTCATCAGTATGCCGAACCTGATCGAGGTCCAGAAGAACTCTTATCAGTGGTTCCTGGACGAGGGCCTGAAAGAGGTCTTCCACGATATCGGCACCATTGAGGACTACACCGGCAATCTGGCACTGAGCTTTGTGGACTTCCGGCTGGATAAGGAGCCGAAGTACAGCATCAAGGAGTGCAAGGAGCGCGACGTTACCTATGCAGCCCCCCTGCGCGTCACCGCCCGTCTGCTGAACAAGGAGACCGGCGAGGTGAAGGACCAGGAGATCTTCATGGGCGACTTCCCCCTGATGACCGACGCAGGTACCTTTGTCATCAACGGTGCTGAGCGTGCGATCGTCAGCCAGCTGGTCCGCTCTCCCGGTGTGTTCTACGGCCATGCTAAGGATAAAGTTGGCAACGACCTGTATAGCGCCACCATGAACCCCAACCGCGGTGCATGGCTGGAGTACGAGACCGATGCCGCCAACGTGTTCTATGTCCGTATCGACAAGAACCGTAAGCTGCCCGTCACGGTGCTGTGCCGTGCGCTGGGTCTGTCCACCAACGAGGATATCCTGAACTACTTCGGCGAGGACGAACGCATTCTGGCTACGCTGGAAAAGGATACCACCAAGAACCGTGAGGAAGGTCTGCTGGAAGTTTACCGCAAGCTGCGCCCCGGCGAGCCTCCCACGGTGGAGTCCGCTACCAGCCAGATCGATATGCTGTTCTTCGATCCGCGCCGGTACGACCTGTCCCGTTTCGGTCGCTATAAGATGAATAAAAAGTTGTCTCTGGCACGCCGCATCATGAACTATGTGGCAGCAGAGAACGTGGTGGATCCCTTCACCGGTGAGATCCTCGTCGAGGCCGACAAGAAGATCGACCGCAAGCTGGCTGAGCAGATCGATGCCGCCGGCGTGGATCTGGTGGTGCTGAAGATCGATGATCCCATGAAGGATAAGCCCCACAAGGTCAAGGTCATCACCAATGGCTGCGTGGACGCACAGGCCATCATCGACAACTACTACCCCGCATTCAAGGGTGTGGATGTCAAGGAGTGCGGCATCAACGAGCGCTGCAACCTCAAGGAGCTGCGCAAGATCCTTGATAACGCTTCCAGCGCCGAGGAGGTCATGGAGAGCCTGAAGAAGGATCACGACCTGCTCATCGGCCGTACCGTCACCATCGACGACATCCTGTCCTCCATCAACTACCTGAACGATCTGGGCTACGGCATCGGCACCACCGATGATATCGACCATCTGGGCAACCGCCGTATCCGCAGCGTGGGCGAGCTGCTGCAGAACCAGTTCCGCATCGGCTTCTCCCGTATGGAGCGTGTCATCCGTGAGCGCATGACCCTGCAGAGCCAGGATCAGAGCGTTATTACTCCGCAGGCACTGATCAACATCCGTCCTGTGGTGGCAGCTATCAAGGAGTTCTTCGGCTCCTCTCCGCTGTCTCAGTTCATGGACCAGAACAACCCTCTGGCTGAGCTGACCCACAAGCGCCGTCTGTCTGCTCTGGGCCCCGGCGGTCTGAGCCGTGACCGCGCAGGTTTCGAGGTCCGTGACGTTCACTACAGCCACTATGGCCGTATGTGCCCCATTGAGACCCCTGAAGGCCCCAACATCGGTCTGATCTCCTATCTGGCATCCTACGCCAAGATCAACGAGTACGGCTTCGTGGAGGCTCCCTACCGCAAGGTCAAGAAGATCTACGACGAGAACAACAACCTCATCGAGCAGGTCGTCACCGACGAGGTGGAGTATATGACCGCCGATGTGGAGGACGAGTACGTTGTGGCACAGGCCAACGAGCCGCTGGATGAAGGCAAGCACTTTGTCCGTCCCCGCGTGTCTGCCCGCCGCCGCGACGAGATCCTGGAAATCGATGCAGAGAAGGTCGATTACATGGACGTTTCTCCGCGAATGATGGTTTCTGTTGCTACCGCCTGCATTCCCTTCCTGGAGAACGACGACTGTAACCGTGCTCTGATGGGTTCTAACATGCAGCGTCAGGCAGTGCCTCTGATGGTCACCCAGCAGCCCATCGTTGCTACCGGTATGGAGTACAAGGCTGCTACCGACTCTGGCACCGCTGTGCTGGCTAAGAGCAACGGCATTGTGGAGAAGGTCGATGCCGACCACATTGTCGTGCGCAACGAGCAGGGTGCTCTGGAGGATTACTCTCTGATCAAGTTTGCCCGCTCCAACGCAGGCACCTGCATCAACCAGCGCCCCATCGTGGAAGTGGGCGAGAACGTCACCGCCGGTCAGGTGCTGGCCGATGGCCCCGCAATGCGCAACGGTGAGATCTCTCTGGGTAAGAACGCCCTGATCGGCTTCATGACCTGGGAGGGCTACAACTACGAGGACGCCGTTCTGCTGAACGAGAAGATCGTGCGTGAGGACGTGTACACCTCCATCCATATCGAGGAGTACGAGACCGAGAGCCGCGATACCAAGCTGGGACCCGAGGAGATCACCCGCGACATCCCCAACGTTTCTGAGGATGCCCTGAAGGATCTGGACGAGCGCGGCATCATCCGCATCGGCGCCGAGGTCAAGAGCGGCGACATTCTGGTTGGTAAGGTCACCCCGAAGGGCGAGACCGAGCTGACCGCTGAGGAGCGCCTGCTGCGCGCCATCTTCGGCGAGAAGGCCCGCGAGGTGCGCGACACCTCTCTGCGTGTGCCCCACGGCGCATACGGCATCATTGTGGATGTCAAGGTCTTTACCCCGGAGAACAGCGATGAGCTGCAGCCCGGTGTGCGCGAGGTCGTCCGCTGCTATATCGCCCAGAAGCGTAAGATCAGCGTCGGCGATAAGATGGCAGGTCGTCACGGTAACAAGGGTGTCGTTTCCCGCATCCTGCCGCAGGAGGATATGCCCTACCTGCCCGACGGCACTCCGCTGGACATTGTTCTGAACCCGCTGGGCGTGCCTTCCCGTATGAACATCGGTCAGGTGCTGGAAGTCAACCTCGGCTACGCTGCCAAGGCCTGCGGCATCAAGGTCATGACCCCCGTCTTTGACTCTGCTCGTGAGAACGACATTGGCGATACCTTTGATACCGCCCGCGAGATGTGGCACGGCGAGAATGCTCCCGCATATCCCACCAAGCTCCCCAAGATCATGGGCGAGAAGGGTCACATCATTGACTTCTCCAAGATCGAGCTGGATCGTGACGGCAAGACCACCGTTTACGATGGCCGTACCGGTGAAAAGTTCGATAACCGCGTTACCGTTGGTTATATGTACTACCTCAAGCTGCATCACCTGGTCGATGATAAGATCCACGCCCGCTCCACCGGCCCCTACTCTCTGGTTACCCAGCAGCCTCTGGGCGGCAAGGCTCAGTTCGGCGGTCAGCGCTTCGGCGAGATGGAGGTCTGGGCACTGGAGGCTTACGGTGCCGCTTACACCCTGCAGGAGATCCTGACTGTCAAGTCCGATGACGTGGAGGGTCGTGTCAAGACCTACGAGGCCATCGTCAAGGGCGAGCCCATCCCGCAGCCCGGCATCCCCGAGTCCTTCCGCGTTATGCTGAAGGAACTGCAGTCTCTGGGTCTGGACGTGATCGTGCAGGACAAGGACGGCAACGAGATCGACATGCGCCAGAACTTCGACGACGAAGAGACCGGCTTTGATATGCGTGATGTTGCCGGCACCGAGACTGTGGTGCAGGAGAGCGAACTGACCGATTATAACATCAAGGACGCCGATGCAGGTTTCGATGATCCTTCTGTGCTGGAGGATGATAACTCCGGTGCTGAGGCTCCGGCTGCTTCTGACGAAGTAGATTTCTGATCTGGATACTGAATACAGCCTTCGCCCCTTGGCCGCGTGCTGCGGCAGGGGAGAAGTGCTTGTGATCCTGCAACAGAAAAGCCGCCTGTATCATCGAGACAACTAGAGATTAAGAAAGGGTTCGTTTCATGGAAAACAACGTTTTCGATTCCATTAAAATCGGCCTTGCCTCCCCGGAGCAGATCCGCGCTTGGAGCTACGGCGAGGTCAAAAAGCCCGAAACCATCAACTACCGCACCCTGAAGCCGGAGCGTGACGGCCTGTACTGCGAGCGCATTTTTGGACCTACCAAGGACTGGGAGTGCCACTGTGGCAAGTACAAGCGTATCCGTTACAAGGGCAAGGTGTGTGATCGTTGCGGCGTCGAGGTCACCAAGGCCAAGGTTCGCCGTGAGCGTATGGGTCACATTGAGCTGGCCGCTCCTGTGAGCCACATCTGGTACTTCAAGGGCATCCCCAGCCGCATCGGCCTGATGCTGGATATCAGCCCCCGCCTGCTGGAAAAGGTGCTGTACTTTGCAAGCTATATCGTCACCGATCCCGGTCTGACCCCGCTGGACAAGAAGCAGCTGCTGACCGAGAAGGAATACCGCGAAATGCGCGATCGCTACGGCGACGAGTTCGAGGCTGCTATGGGCGCCGAGGCTGTCCAGACCCTGCTGAAGGAGATCGATCTGGATCAGCTGAGCGCTGAGCTGACCGCCGAGGTAGAAAAGTCCTCCGGCCAGAAGCGCGTGCGCATCCTCAAGCGTCTGGAGGTTGTTGAGGCTTTCCGCATCTCCGGTAACCGCCCCGAGTGGATGGTCATGGATGTGCTGCCTGTGCTGCCGCCTGACCTGCGCCCCATGGTCCAGTTGGATGGCGGCCGCTTTGCCACTTCCGACCTGAACGACCTGTACCGCCGCGTCATCAACCGCAACAATCGTCTGCGCCGTCTGCTGGAGCTGGGCGCTCCCGACATCATCGTGCGCAACGAGAAGCGTATGCTGCAGGAGGCTGTGGACAGCCTGATCGACAACGGTCGTCGCGGCCGTCCGGTCACCGGCCCCAACAACCGCGCACTGAAGAGCCTTTCCGATCTGCTGAAGGGCAAGCAGGGCCGTTTCCGTCAGAACCTGCTGGGCAAGCGTGTTGACTACTCCGGCCGTTCCGTTATCGTTGTCGGCCCTGAGCTGAAGATGGATCAGTGCGGTCTGCCTAAGGAAATGGCTCTGGAGCTGTTCAAACCCTTTGTCATGAAGGATCTGGTGGAGAAGGGCATTGCCAACAACATCAAGTCCGCCCGTAAGATGGTCGAGCGCGCAAAGCCCGAAGTCTGGGACAGCCTTGAGACCGTCATCAAGGGTCACCCCGTGCTGCTGAACCGTGCACCTACCCTGCACCGTCTGGGCATTCAGGCCTTCAACCCCGTGCTGGTGGAAGGCCGTGCCGTCAAACTGCACCCGCTGGCCTGTACCGCATTCAACGCCGACTTCGACGGCGACCAGATGGCAGTCCATCTGCCCCTGAGCGAGGATGCCTGCCGTGAGGCCAAGATGCTGATGCTGGCTTCCGGCAACCTGCTGAAGCCCTCTGACGGCGCACCTGTTACCGTGCCTACGCAGGATATGATCCTGGGCAGCTACTACCTGACCACCGTTCGTGAAAATGACGAGGGCGCAGGCAAGGTGTTCCGCGATGAGAACGAAGCCCTGATGGCTTATGCAGAGCACATCGTTACCCTGCACGCACCCATCAAGGTGCGCCGCACCATGACCATTGACGGCGTGGAGCGCACCGGTCTGGTGGATGCCACCGCCGGCCGCATCATCTTTAACAATCCTATCCCCCAGAATCTGGGCTATGTGGATCGTACCGATCCCGAGCACTGGCTGGAGTACGAGGTCAGCTTCCGCGTGACCAAAAAGACTCTGCCCGAGATCATCTCCCGCTGCATGACCCGCAACGGCACCCGCAAGTGCGCTAAGATGCTGGATGCCATCAAGGCACAGGGCTACAAGTACTCCACTCTGTCCGCTATCTCCGTGGCTGTGTGCGACGCTGTGATCCCGCCCCAGAAGCAGGAACTGATCGCCGAGGCCGATAAGGAGATCGCCAAGGTCGGCAAGCTGTTCAACCGTGGTCTGATCTCGGATAACGAGCGTTACAACAAGACCATCGATATCTGGCAGAAGACCACCGATAAGGTCTCTAAGGCTCTGGCAGACAACCTGCCTAAGGACAACGAGATCTATATGATGGCAGACTCCGGTGCTCGTGGTTCTATGAACCAGATCAAGCAGCTGGCTGGTATGCGCGGCCTGCTGGCAAACACCGCCGGTCACACCATCGAGATGCCCATTCGTGCAAACTACCGCGAAGGTCTGAACATTCTGGAATATTTCGTTTCTGCCCGTGGTGCTCGTAAGGGTCTGGCCGATACCGCTCTGCGTACCGCCGACTCCGGTTACCTGACCCGCCGCATGGTCGACGTCTCTCAGGACGTCATCGTCCGCGAGATCGACTGCGGCACTACCGATGGCCTGTGGGTCTCTGAGATCCACGAGGGCAAGGAGAAGATCGAAAGCTTCCGCGAGCGTCTGATCGGCCGTTTTGCCGTGGGCGATGTGGTCAACCCCATCACCGGCAAGGTCATCGTGCCCGAGGGCAAGATGATCGACCTGTACGACGCCAACGAGATCGAGGCAGCCGGTATCACCCGTCTGAAGATCCGCAGCCTGCTGACCTGCCGTGCAAAGACCGGCGTCTGCGCACGCTGCTACGGCTCCGATATGGCCAACGGCGAGCCGGTTCGTCTGGGCGAGTCTGTCGGTGTTATCGCCGCAGAGTCCATCGGCGAGCCCGGTACTCAGCTGACCATGCGTACCTTCCATACCGGCGGTATCGCATCTGCCGAAGATATTACACAGGGTCTGCCCCGTGTTGAGGAGCTGTTCGAGAGCCGCCGTCCCAAGAGCATGGCTATCATGAGCGAAATCTCCGGTGTGGTCTCTCAGGACGACACCAAGAAGAACGTGGTCATCAAGGTCACCGGCAAGGACGAGAACGGTGCAGAGGAAGTCAAGAGCTACTCCATCCCGTTCACCCAGCATGCCCGCGTGATGCCCGGCGACCGTGTGGAGAAGGGCGACATCATCACCCGTGAGGGCGTGCTGTACCCGCAGGATATTCTGGCCATCAAGGGTCTGGAGGACGTGCAGAACTACCTGATCAACGAGGTCCAGAAGGTCTACCGTCTGCAGGGCGTTGAGATCAACGATAAGCATATCGAAGTCATCGTCCGTCAGATGTGCCGCAAGGTGCGCGTGACCGATTCCGGTTCTTCCAACCTGATCGGCGGTGCACTGGCAAGCCGTCTGGAAGTGGAGAGCATCAACGCCGATCTGCAGCAGCGCATCGACGCTGGTGAAGAGGGCCTGAAGCTGGTTGAGTACCAGCAGGTGCTGCTGGGCATCACCAAGGCTGCTCTGGCAAACGACTCCTTCCTGTCCGCTGCATCCTTCCAGGAGACCACCCGCGTGCTGACCGAGGCCGCCATCAAGGGCAAGGTCGACCCGCTGTCCGGTCTGAAGGAGAACGTCATCATCGGTAAGCTGATCCCCGCCGGTACCGGTCTGCCGGAGGTGCGTGAGGATCTGAAGAACCGTGAGGCTGAGCGCGACGCCGAGATCGCAGCCGAGCTGGCTGCCTCCGCACAGTAAGCGCAGCATCCGTCAGGATCTGATCCGTTAAACAAAACCGCTCCGTGGGCGAAAGCCTACGGGGCGGTTTTTGCGTGCAAAAGCGGCACAGCAGGGGAGGGGAAAGGCATATTTTCTGCCGAAAACTGCCCAAAAGAAAAAATCTGGAATAAATACAAAAAAATTTGCAAAAACTGTTGACATCCGGCTGCAAAGCGGGTATTATATAACTGTTGCGCGTCCCTCATGGGGATAGTGCGGCAAAAAAGTCGGAAAATGCTTCCGATGTTCATCATTAAGAAAGGAGAAACAAAATGCCTACTTTTAACCAGCTTGTACGCAAAGGCCG
>ERZ1694706.14-NODE-14-length-110788-cov-18.024771_pt1 | contig 110788 bp, 108 predicted proteins | sample MGYA00581716_ERZ1694706 | MGnify/ENA primary metagenome ERZ1694706 (study PRJEB42213, sample SAMN07424529) | human gut metagenome | biome: ENVO:00009003; feature: ENVO:2100002; material: ENVO:00002003 | host: Homo sapiens | place: USA | collected 2014 ... | reverse complement strand
AGAGCAGAGCAGAGCAGAGCACTGATTAAGCTCTTGCAGTATGTGTTTGGCTATGTAAGAATCTTTTTGGGTGATGTTGGATCTATCTGTATGTGTAAGCGCATTTTGAAGAGCCAGACAAATACGGTGAGAGGTGTTCCGTTCTATAAAATTGGAACCTTTGGAAAAGAAGCAGATGCCTATATTTCGCAGGAAACATTTAACGAATATCGGTCGAAGTATAATTTTCCAAAAAAAGGCGATGTGCTGATTTCTGCGGCGGGAACGATTGGCAGAACAGTTGTTTATGATGGGAAGCCTGCATACTTCCAAGATTCTAACATCGTTTGGATTGATAATGATGAAAGTATTGTTTTGAATAGCTATCTTCGCTACTGCTATGAACTGAAACCGTGGAAAGCATCTGAGGGTGGAACGATTCCGAGATTGTACAATGACAATATTGCAAAGGCTGTGATTGCAGTACCGGCTATTGAGGAACAGAAGCGCGTTGTTTCTATCCTTGATCGCTTTGATGCTATCTGCAATGATTTGACCGGCGGTCTGCCCGCAGAGATTGAAGCGAGACGAAAGCAGTACGAGTATTACAGGGATAAGCTGTTAAACTTTGGAAAGTGAGGAGAAAAATGGATAACCAAACGTTATTTGATGTGAAGAATGCGGTTGAAGTAATGTCGAAAGCATTAAAGCTGTTTGCCGAAAAAATAACGGAATTGATGAATTGGTATCACATTAACCAGGATACCATAAACGAATATCTTAAGGCGTTTGGTAATCTTATCCTTTGGAGAAATGCGGTAAACAGGTTGAGTGAAAATCAGATTGTATTTACGGAACAGTTGTCCGGGGATATGATTGAAAAAGTGAATAAGTCAACAAATGTAGATGAGGTTATACTTGAATACTATACGGAAAATGAAGAAAAGTGCTTGAGAAATCTTGTTGAGCGCTGTGGCGCAGCGGAATGCGTTATAGCATACAAGAAACTGTACCCTCAAATTGTGATTGCAGCGGAAATGGGATGCTTTCAGCTTGCATGTCTAGGTTTGTTTTCGCTGGAGGATGGTATTTTGTCGGACATCGTGAACCAGCCCAAAAATACTAGCTTCAAAAAACGAATGAGAGAAATTGAGGATAAGATCAACAACAAAATACCTCCGTCCCAAACAGATTTGAAGGTTTTTGCAGTGATGATTTCAATTGGTGCATTTCAGGAGACCGCTTTTGGAAATTCGGATTTTGATAAGCCGGAACCGAGTTACTTGAATCGACATTGGATATTACATGGCAGAAGTCATCGGGATTTTACAAAAATGGATTATATTAAAATGCTCTTGAGTTTGGATGCTTTGATTTTTATGGCAAATTTGGCTGAACGGACAGAGGAAAAAACAGATGAATTATAATGTTGTTGCGGCTACCAATGAAGATACGGTTGTTGCTGCCTATGAACCCTCCAAGGTGCGCTCTGACAGCTACCAGAGCGAGGCGGAACTGGAAAAAGAGTTTATCCGCCTGCTGTGCGAGCAGGGCTATACCTATCTGCCGCTACATACCGAGGATGAACTGATTGCCAACCTCCGCAGCCAACTGGAAGAGCTGAACCACTACCAGTTTTCCGATACGGAGTGGCGGCAGTTCTTTAGTGATGTGATTGCCAACCCCAACGAGCATATTCCCGAAAAGACCCGGAAGATTCAGGAAGATAATGTGCAGGTGCTGCACCGGGATGATGGCAGTTCCAAAAATATCACGCTGATCGACAAAAAGAACATCCACAACAACCGCCTGCAGGTCATCAACCAGTATGAGGTAAAACAAGCAGACGGCGCACGGCATGATAACCGCTATGATGTGACGATTCTGGTCAACGGCTTTCCGCTGGTTCATGTGGAACTGAAGCGGCGCGGGGTGGCCATCCGGGAGGCATTTAACCAAATCAACCGCTATCAGCGGGATTCGTTCTGGGCGGGCTGCGGCTTGTATGAGTATGTGCAGATTTTTGTGATCTCCAACGGCACAAATACCAAGTACTACTCCAACAGCACCCGCTACAATGCCATCAAGGACGCCAAACACGGCAAGACGAAAAAGGAAAAGACCAGCAATAGCTTTGAATTTACCTCCTACTGGGCTGATGCGAACAACCGCGTGCTGACGGATCTGATCGACTTTACCCGGACATTCTTTGCAAAGCACACGATCCTGAGCGTGCTGACCCGGTATTGCATCTTTACCTCAGAAAAGATGCTGATGGTGATGCGCCCATATCAGATCACGGCAACCGAGAGGATATTGAACCGCATCGAGATCGCCAACAACTACAAAAAGTATGGCAGCATCGAGGGCGGCGGCTACATCTGGCACACCACTGGCTCCGGCAAGACGCTGACCTCCTTCAAAACGGCACGGCTGGCATCGCAGCTGCCCTACATCGACAAGGTGCTGTTTGTGGTAGACCGCAAGGACTTGGACTACCAGACTATGAAAGAGTATGACCGCTTCGAGAAGGGAGCGGCAAACTCCAACACCAGCACCACGATTCTGAAACGCCAGTTGGAAAACCCGGAAGCGCATATCATCATTACCACGATCCAGAAGTTGGCGACCTTCATCAAGAAGAATCCGGGGCATGAGGTCTACCAGAAGCACGTTGTGATCATCTTTGACGAGTGCCACCGCAGCCAGTTCGGTGATATGCACAAGGCCATTGTTCACAACTTCAAAAAGTACCACCTGTTCGGCTTTACAGGAACGCCGATTTTTGCAGTCAACGCAGGAAGCTCCACTGATCCGCGCTATTTCACCACGGCGCAGACGTTCGGCGACCAACTGCACACCTACACCATCGTTGATGCCATCAACGACAAGAATGTGCTGCCATTCCGTGTGGATTACATCAAGACGATGGATGCAGAGCCAGACATGGACGATAAACAGGTTTGGGATATCGACCGGGAAAAGGCGTTCATGGCACCCAAGCGCATTTCGCTGGTGACCAAGTACATCCTTGACCATTTCGACCAGAAAACCTATCGGGGAGACAAATCGTATGAATTTAATCTGCTGACGAATGTGGCGGAGGTTGCCTCTGCCCAGCGTGGTGCGGTGGAGGAAATCAAGCAAAAACAGCGCGTCAGCGGTTTTAATTCGATTTTCTGCGTGGCTTCTGTGCCGATGGCAAAGCTGTATTATCAGGAGTTCAAAAAGCAGATGGCGGCAGACCCGACCAAGCGGCTGCGCATTGCCACCATTTACAGCTATGGAGCCAACGAAGCGGAAACGGATGGCATTCTGGACGAGGAAAACCCGGAAGATACCTCCAACCTTGACCAGAGCAGCCGGGATTTTCTGGACGCAGCCATTCAGGATTACAACGAGATGTTCCACACGAACTACTCGACCGATGGCGAACGGTTCCAGAATTACTATAAAGATGTATCGCTCCGCATGAAAAATAAAGAGCTTGACCTGCTGATCGTGGTCAATATGTTCCTGACAGGCTTCGATGCCACGACCCTGAATACCCTTTGGGTGGACAAGAACCTGAAGATGCACGGTCTGATTCAGGCGTTCAGCCGGACGAACCGTATCTTGAACAGCATCAAGACCTTTGGCAATATCGTCTGCTTCCGCAACCTGCAAAAGCGGGTGGATGCGGCAATTTCGCTGTTTGGAGATAAAAATGCGGGCGGCATCGTTCTACTGCGTAAATATGCAGACTATTACCACGGCTATACGGATGAGCAGGGGAAATACCATCAGGGTTACACCGACGTGATCGATGACCTGACGCAAAAATTCCCGCTGACAGAGCCGCAGATCGTCGGAGAGCAGAACCAGAAAGATTTTATCGTGCTGTTTGGCGCACTGCTGCGGATGCGGAACCTGCTGTCCTCCTTTGATGATTTCAAGGGCAACGAACTGATCTCTGAACGGGATTTACAGGACTATTTGGGCCGCTATCAGGATTTGCGGGATGAATGGCGTAACAAGAAGCACGATGAAACCAAAGAGGATATCACGGATGATGTGGTGTTCGAGGTGGAGCTGATTCGGCAGGTCGAAATTAACATTGACTACATTCTGATGCTGGTCAAAAAATACCATGACACCCATTGCGATGATAAGGAAGTGCTCATCACGATTCGCAAGGCGATTGATGCCAGCCCGGAACTGCGCAGCAAAAAGCAGCTGATTGAAACCTTTATTGCAGGGGTCAACGATGTGGATGACGTGATGGCAGAGTGGAACACCTATGTGTCCGAACAGCGGGAGAAAGAGCTTGCAAAGATTATCCAAGAGGAAAAGCTGAAGGAGCCGGAGACACGCAAATATCTGGCCAATGCGTTCCGTGACGGTGAGATCAAGACCGTGGGCACCGATATTGACAAGCTGATGCCGCCTGTTTCTCGCTTTGGCGGCGGTGGCCGTGCGCAGAAGAAGCAGGGCGTGATCGATAAGTTGAAGAGCTTCTTTGACAAGTTCTTTGGGATTGGCGGAAGTGATATATATAAATGATAGTATGTACATTTATGTGAATGAGTGGTATACTAAATGAAAGGATAGAAATGAAACTGACAATCGAACAGGAAAGACAGATAACAGCACAGTATCAGTACATCAAAGAGTTGGCAACATTGAAATATGATGCGGAGGAAAAAAGAGAACAAAATTTAATTCAACAGTCCAGTCAGATGCAAACGGCTTTTTCATTCATGACAGCAGCTGTGTTTGCGGCTACGGCTATTTGCATAGAATACCGGGGAAAGCTGACCTTGAATTTTTTTCTGATAGCAGTATCTGTTGTTGCTTTTTTGCTGATTGTGAGTCTACTTTTAGCATCCTTAGCGCAATGGAGATGGAAAACAGAAGCATTTCCAGATATACTGGATATGAAGGATACGGTTGTAAATGATCCTGAGTGGGAAAAACTTACAATTAAATACCACCAAATCAATCAGTGGATTGATTTGGTGGGAAAAGTTCAAAAGAAGAAAGCGAAAATAAACGATAGGCGTGTTAAATTGATAATGGCTTCGATGATTTGCTTTTACTTGTCAATCGGGAGTATAGTAATTAGCTTTTTTATCGGCGTTATGAAGTTGAGATGAAAGGTTGGTACATAAAATGGCAGAACAGAACAAGCCAGCACAGAGCAATCCAGCTAAGAGTGTAACGACACCGCCGATGCCTGTAAAACATACAAGGGATAATGGTGGAAATCTAAGAACGTCCACAAGAAGTGGTGTGAAGAAATGAGTGATGAAAAGAAAATTGTGATAAAAGCAGAACAGGAGAAAGACACTGCTCAAGAGAATACTAATCCGGCATTGCTAATGAAAACGCCAGCAATGCCACTAAAGATGGAATTTGCTGAAAAGATTACGAAAGAGCCTGAAGTAAAAATCAAAAAGGCAAATTCCTGATTGGACAGAATTGCGTGATACTATCCTGATACTAAAAAATCAGCAAGCCGCATCTACCACGGCAATCTCATGAAAAAGTGAACATCCAAAGATAGACGCACTAAACAAATTTGCTTAGCAAAAATCCGGACTCACCGAGCTCGAGTAACCCCCAACAGCACCATCACCCCGGAGGGTTCCGTGAAAACGAAACCTCCCGGGGTGTTTTTTATCTTCCGCTACGATCAAACAAGCCGTAACATTCAAAGTGGTTCCTATATCAGCGCAAAATCTAAGCATTTTGACCGCAGTATTTTACACAAAAAAGCCCGAAACCCCTTTCTTCTCTGCCTGCAGGGGAGTATAATAGAATCTGTTGTTTGCAAAATAGGAAAGGGGAAGTATCAACTATGGAATCGAAGCAGAGGCTTTTAGAGCCGCAGCTCGTCCAAACAGGAAGGACGGATCAGTTCAGCCGCAAGGTGTTCTGCGACGGAATGCGGGATGGCGTGCCCATTGCGCTGGGCTATTTTGCGGTATCATTTTCACTGGGCATTGCGGCGCGCAAGGCGGGCTTTACGCCGTTTCAGGGGTTTCTTGTCAGCCTGCTGAACAACGCCTCCGCAGGAGAATATGCCGCATTTGCGCTGATTATGGCAAATGCCACCTATTTTGAGGTGGCGGTCATCACCTTGATCGCCAATGCACGGTATCTACTGATGAGCTGCGCGCTGGCACAGCGCTTTGCGCCGGAAACACCCTTCTGGCATCGGCTGCTCATCGGCTATGACGTCACGGACGAGCTGTTCGGCATTACCATCGCCCGCCCGGGCAGCCTGAACCCGTACTATACCTATGGCGCTATCCTGCTGGCGGCACCGGCTTGGGCTTCCGGTACGGCGCTGGGCATTATAGCTGGTAATCTGCTGCCGCTGCGGGTGGTCAGCGCCCTGAGTGTGGCGTTGTACGGAATGTTTTTAGCCATCATCATCCCGCCGGCTCGCAAAGACCGGATCGTTGCGGTGCTGGTGGTCATCAGTTTTGCGCTGAGCTTTCTGTGCAGCTATCTGCCGGGCATCTCGGCGCTCTCCGAGGGCACTCGCACCATTCTTTTAACGGTGGCAATCTCCGGCGCGGCAGCGGTTCTGTTCCCGGTCAGGCAGGAGGAAAACGAAGATGACGCATAACAATTATATCTATATTGCGGTCATGGCGCTGGTATCCTATGCCATCCGCATCCTGCCGCTGACGCTGATCCGCAAACCAATCAAAAATCGCTTTATCCAGTCGTTTTTGTACTATGTGCCCTATGTGACACTGGCTGTGATGACTTTTCCGGCTATCATTCAGGCAACGCAGAGCCCGGCAGCCGGTGCTGTTGCGTTGGTGGTGGGCATTGCCGCCGCATGGTTTGGAGCAAGTCTGTTTCAGGTGGCTGCGGGCTGCTGTGCCGTGGTGTTCGTGCTGGAATTTTTTATCTGAGACCTTATAGCAGGAGAACAAAATGAAGAAGATCCTTGTAACCGGTGCAGGCGGCTTTGTGGGCTCCCGTGTGATGCAGCAATGGACGGGGCGGTACGACCTATGCACTTTTCCCAAAGGCTTTCTGGCAACAGCAGGGGAGGACGACGTGCGGCAGGCTGTTTTGCAGCAGTGCCCGGATGTCATCCTGCACACCGCAGCCATTTCGGATACCGGCTACTGCGCCGATCACCCGGAGCAGGCTTACCGTGCCAATGTGGAGCAGCCGGTCTGGTTTGCCCGTGCCGCAGCTGAGACCGGCGCAAAGCTGGTGGCATTCAGTTCAGATCAGGTCTACGCAGGCGTGACGCAGTCCGGCCCGCTGCCGGAGAACATTCCGCTGCAGCCTGCCAATGTGTATGGGCAGGGCAAGCTGGAAATGGAGCAGCGGGTGCAGGCGCTCTGCCCGAGTGCCGTATTGCTGCGTGCCACATGGATGTACGACCTGCCGGGCTACCGGCTGCCCATCCGGGGCAACCTGCCGCTGAACCTTCTGCGTGCGGCACAGCGGGGAGAATCTGTCCGCTTTTCTGTCCAAGATTTCCGGGGCATCACCTATGTCCGTCAGGCGGTGGCGCTGCTGGAGCCTGCCCTGACCCTGCCCGGCGGAGTCTATAACTTCGGCAGTGAAAACGCCGAAAACATGGTGCTGACCGCCCGGCAGTTTGCTGAGACACTGGGAATTACAGTCGATATTCGGGAAGCTGACTGGGCACGGAACCTTGCAATGGATTGCAGCAAGCTGCGGGCGCAGGGCATCGTATTTGACACCACACAGGCAGGGCTGACGCGCTGTTTGCGAGATTATGGACTGCTCTGACCACAGAGAATCAAATTTTTCCGTATCGCACAAAAAACAGAGAAAAGCACAAAAAAAGCAGGGGATTCTGTATGCTGCCAGCAACATCAGGCTGGATAAATCATGCAGAAACTCTGCTTTTTTGCTTGTCTGCCGGAGAAAAGTTCGATTATAGAATGCAGCAATTTTTCATATAAAAGTCATACTTATTTTACATCTTATCTGCATTTTGCTATAATATTTTCGCTTTTTTGCAAAGCATCCGAACCGCATAAACCTTTAAAACCTTGAGGAGAGTGGATTTTTTGAAGGAAGTCAAGCTTGAAGAAGCGGCTTATCAGTTTGAAGCCAAAATGTCCCTGCGGCAGGCCATCCCGCTGGGCTTGCAGCATGTCTGCGCCATGTTCGTGGGCAACCTGACCCCGCTGCTGATCATTACCAGCGCCTGCGGCATTGCAGGCGGTGAGTTCGCAGACCTGCAGGTCACCCTGCTGCAGAGCGCCATGTTCGTGGCCGGCATCGTTACGCTGGTGCAGCTGTTCACCATCGGACCCGTGGGCGGCGCAGTACCTATTATTATGGGTACCAGCTCCGGCTTTATCGGCGTGTTCAACAGCGTTGTGGGCACGATGGGCGGCGGTGTGCTGGCCTATGGTGCGATTATGGGCGCATCCATCATCGGCGGTATTTTTGAAAGCGTGCTGGGCTTCTTCCTGAAGCCGCTGCGCAGGTTCTTCCCGCCGGTGGTCACCGGCACGGTGGTGCTTTCCATCGGCCTTTCGCTGATTTCGGTAGGCATTAACTCCTTCGGCGGCGGCAACAAAGCCAAGGATTTCGGCTCTGTGGAAAACCTGCTGCTGGCACTGTTCGTGCTGGTGGTCATCCTGTTCTTCAAACACTGGACCACCGGTTTCCTCAGCTCCTCCGCCATCCTCATCGGCATTCTGGCCGGTTATGTGGTTGCTTTCATCATGGGGCTGGTACTGCCCACCACTGGCGTGACTGCTGATGGCGTAGAGTTCACCAAGGCATGGGTGCTCAACTGGAGCAAGGTGGCGCAGGCTTCCTGGTTCGCAGTGCCCAAGCTGATGCCGGTCAAGGTTGTATTTGACGCCCGTGCGATCCTGCCGGTGCTGATCATGTTCATCGTTACCGCAGTGGAGACCGTGGGCGATATCTCCGGCGTGATGGAGGGCGGCATGAACCGTGAGCCCTCTGATAAGGAGCTGTCCGGCGGCGTCATCTGCGATGGTCTCGGCTCTACCTTTGCCGCACTGTTCGGCGTGCTGCCCAACACCTCTTTCAGCCAGAACGTGGGTCTGGTGGCCATGACCAAGGTGGTCAACCGCATGGCACTGGCTTCCGGTGCTGTGTTCCTGATCCTCTGCGGTTTGATCCCCAAGCTGGGCGCGCTGATTTCCATCATGCCGCAGGCCGTTCTGGGCGGTGCAGCCGTTATGATGTTCTCTTCCATCGTGGTCAGCGGCATCCAGCTGATCACCAAGGAAAAGATGACCCCGCGCCACCTGACCATCGTGTCTGTGGCACTGGGCGTGGGCTACGGTATGGGTGCCAACAGCGGCATTCTGGCACAGGCTCCGCAGGTCTTCCAGCTGATCTGTGGCGAGTCCGGTATCGTTCCGGCCGCCTTTGTGGCGATTCTGCTGAACGTGCTGCTGCCCAAGAACGATATGGCAGAGTAATCTTTAGCCTTTTTGTCGGGCAATGGTCTCCAGCTGCTGCAACACCTCCGGGGTGTCTGCATCCAGCAGTTCTGCGCTGTCTGCAATGCAGATCATGCGCACCTGCGCAGGGTACTTTTTAAGCAGCACGTTGCCGCCTTTGTTTTCCGGCAGGGTGAGCAGTTCCGAAAAGAAGCTGCTTCCAAACAGAACGGGACTTCCGACAAGGGGTGCCGGGTCGTTTTCGGCCACGGCTCCCAGACGGAAGATCTCCCGTTCTGTTTCTTTTTGCCATTCTGCCGGGTACGGCCGCTCCTGACAGAAGCGCTCTGTCATGGCTTCTACCGTCTCCCGGCGCAGCAGGGGCTGATCCCCGGGCAGAAACATACAGCCGCTAAGCTCCGGCTGCTGCTCCAGCAGTGCCGAAAGGCCCAGCCGAACGGTATCATTGCGACCGGGCAGACTGTGCAGCAGCACCGGGACGCCCTGCGCCCTGCACAACGCCTGCACCTCTTCCGAGCGGGTCACCACGATGCGGGCAGCGATACCGGGTGTGGCGGTAGCGTCAAAAGCACGGCAGAGCATGGGCTGCCCGCAAAAATCCGCCAGCAGCTTGTTTGTGCCAAACCGGCGGCTCAACCCGGAGGCCATGATCACACAGCCGACCGTAAGCGACTTCTTCATACAAAAACACCCCTTCAGCAGCATTTTATAATAGTATTATACCGAAAGCTGTGCTAAAATAAAAGCAGAGATATCGCAGCGATAGAAAAGAGAGGTACTGCACATGATGACGATCCGAGAATACAAGCGGGCAGAAAGTCTGGAGGAAGCGTGGCAGCTGAACCAGAAAAAGCCAAATCGCATTTTGGGCGGCATGATCTGGCTGAAGATGGAAACCATCAATGTCGGCACCGCCATCGACCTTTCCGGTCTGGGGCTGGATACCATTGAGGAGACCGAGGATAGCTTTTCCATCGGTGCTATGGTCACCCTGCGCCAGCTGGAGCAGCATCCGGGGCTTGCTGCCTACACCCACGGTGCCATGCGTGAGGCTGTGCGCCATATCGTGGGCGTGCAGCTGCGCAATCTGGCAACTGTGGGCGGCAGCATTTACAGCCGGTTCGGCTTTTCGGACGTGCTGACCATGTTCCTTGCTATGGATTGTGATGTAGAACTGTACAAGGGCGGCATCCTGCCTTTGCAGGAATATGCCCAGCGCCCCTATGACCGGGACATCCTGGTGCGGCTGATCGTAAAAAAGACACCGATGCAGCTTTATTACCAGTCGGTGCGCAACAGCCAGACCGATATCCCGGTGCTGACCTGTGCCGCTGCCCGGATGGAGACCGGAGATTACCGCATCGTCATCGGTGCGCGTCCGCTGCGTGCTGTACGGTTCGAGCTCCCGGCAGAGCCTGCCCTTGCGGCAGAACAGCTTGCTGCACAGTTTGCCGAAAGCGTAAAGGCGCAGGTCATTACCGGCTCCAATATGCGCGGCAGCGCCGAATACCGCAGGCATCTGGCTGGCGTGCTGACAAAGCGCGCGGTACTGGAACTGGAACAGCGTAAAATGCAGGAGGAAAAGTAAATGCAGATCACACTTACCTTGAACGGTGTCCGGGTATCCGAGGAGATCGCCCCGGATATGCTTTTGATCGATTTTGTCCGTGCACACGGCTGCAAGAGCGTTAAGCGCGGCTGCGAGACCTCCAACTGCGGTCTGTGCACGGTATTCATGGACGATAAGCCCGTGCTGTCCTGCTCGGTGCTGGCAGCCCGCGCCGATGGACATAAGATCACTACGCTGGAGGGCTTGCAGGAAGAGGCTGCCGAGTTTGGTGCCTTTATTGCAGATCAGGGCGCAGAGCAGTGCGGCTTCTGCAATCCTGGCTTTATTATGAACGCGCTGGCTTTATTCCGGGAGCAGCCGTACCCCACTGAAGAGCAGGTGAAGGAATACCTTGCCGGAAACCTGTGCCGCTGCTCCGGCTACGAGGGTCAGCTGCGCGGTATTATGAGCTTTCTGGCATGGAAAAAGCAGAAGGAGGGCGTACAGTGAAAACCGTCAACAAACCGTTCCGCAAAAAAGACGCGATGCAGTTGGTCACCGGCCAGCCTGTCTATATGGATGATCTCATCCCGCAGGACTGCCTGATTGTCAAGCTGCTGCGCTCGCCCCATGCAAACGCCATCGTCCGCACCATCAACACCGCTGTTGCCAAAAAAGTGCCTGGCATCGAAGCTATCTTCACTTGGGAGGATGTGCCGCAGGATGCCCGCCGCTACACGCAGGCCGGCCAAACCTACCCGGAAGCCAGCCCCTACGACCGTCTGCTGATCGATCGCCACGTCCGCTTTGTGGGAGACGTGGTAGCCATCGTAGCCGGTAAGGACGAAAAGTGCGTGGACAAGGCGCTCAAGCTCATTAAAGTGGATTATGAGGTGCTGGAAGCCGTGCTGGATTTCCACACCGCAAAGGATAATCCTATCCTTGTGCACCCGGAGGACAACTGGGAGAGCCTTGCCCCCGTGGGTGCCGACAATAAGCGCAACCTCTGCGCTCATGATGAATGCGGCAACGGTGATATCGACGCTGTGCTGGCCGGGTGTGATGTGGTCATCGACCATGTGTACCACACCAAGGCCTGCCAGCAGGCCATGATGGAAACCTTCCGCACCTATTGCTCCATTGATACTTACGGCCGGCTGAATGTGCTCAGCTCTACCCAGATCGTTTTCCATGCCCGCCGCAACATCGCCAATGCACTGCATATCCCCAAATCCATGGTGCGTGTTTCCAAGCCCCGCATCGGCGGCGGTTTTGGCGCAAAGCAGACCGCTGTCAGCGAGGTTTACCCGGCCTTTGTGACTTGGATGACCAAAAAACCTTCCAAGCTCATCTTTAGCCGCGTGGAAAGCCAGACGGCTTCTTCGCCGCGCCATGAGATGGAAATGCACGTCCGTCTGGGTGCGACCAAGGACGGTATTGTGAAGGGCATCGACCTGTACACCCTGTCTAACACCGGCGCTTACGGTGAGCATGGCCCCACTACCGTGGGTCTGTCTGGTCATAAGTCCATTCCGCTGTACGGCAAGGCCGAAGCCTTCCGCTTTGTCAGTGATGTGGTATATACCAACCACATGTCTGCCGGTGCGTACCGCGGCTATGGTGCTACACAGGGCCTGTTTGCGGTGGAGTCTGCGGTGAACGAGCTGGCACACAAACTGAACATGGACCCCATTGCGCTGCGCCTGAAGAACACCGTACAGGAGGGCGATGTGATGCCCGCCTACTACGGTGCGGTGAATACCAGCTGCGCACTGGACCGGTGCGTACTCAAGGTACGCGAGATGATCGACTGGGAGCACAAGTACCCCACCCGGGATATGGGCAACGGCAAGATCCGTGCCGTAGGCATGGGTATGGCCATGCAGGGCTCCGGTATCTCCGGTATGGACGTGGGCAGCGCTACCCTCAAGCTGAATGATGACGGCTTCTATACCCTGATGATCGGTGCAGCCGATATGGGCACAGGCTGCGACACCACACTGGCACAGATCGCCGCCGAGGTGCTGGACTGCCCGCTGGATAACATTACCGTCTTTGGCGCGGATACGGATTCTTCGCCCTACGATTCCGGCTCCTATGCTTCCAGCACCACCTATGTCACCGGCAAGGCCACTGAGAAGTGCGCCATGAAGCTGCGGGAACAAATCTGCAAACTGGGCGCAGAGCTGCTGGAATGCCCGGCGGATGCCGTGGAGTTTGACGGCAAGGTCGTGTTTGAAAGCGCCGACCCCACCCGGCAAAAGACTCTGTCCGAGATTGCCTTTGCTTCTCAGTTCGGCCATAAGATCCCGCTGGAATTCACCGAGACTCACACCTCGCCTTTGTCGCCGCCGCCGTATATGGTGGGCGCTGCCGAAGTAGAGGTTGATACCGAGACCGGCGAGGTGAAGGTGCTGGAATTTGACGCCTGTGTGGACTGCGGCACCCCCATAAACCCCAACCTGACCCGTGTGCAGGCCGAGGGCGGCATTCTGCAGGGTATCGGTATGACCCTGACTGAGAACATCACCTACGACAAAAACGGCTACCCGGAGGAGAACTCTCTGTTCCAGTACAAGATCCCTGCCCGCAACGATATCGGCCACATCCATGTGGAGTTTGAGAACAGCTACGAGCCCAACGGCCCCTTTGGCGCAAAGTCCATCGGTGAGGTGGTCATCAATACGCCGCTGCCCGCCATCTCGGACGCCATCTACAACGCCATCGGCACCCGCTTCTACGAGCTGCCCATTACCCCGGAGCAGATTGCCATGGCAGTTGCAGCCAAGCACTAAAAGCAGATGCTGAACGAAAAAGAGCTTCCGTTTCTGGCAGAGAAAGGGCATATCGTTTCTCTGGTAGGCGGCGGGGGCAAAACCACCCTGTTGTATGCCATGGCAGACCACTGTGCCCGTAAGGGCTGGCGGGTGCTTGTGACCACGACTACCCATATCCGGCAGCCTGCTGCCTGCTATGCACCGGATGACGCAGCGCTTACCGCCTTATGGCAAGCGGGTCACTATGCAGTGATCGGCACCCCGGCAGAAAACGGGAAGCTGACCCTGCCGCCGCCGCAGCTTTTGCGCCGGATGGCACAGGCAGATGCGGTATTCATTGAGGCGGACGGGGCAAAGCACCACCCCTGCAAGCTCCCGGCAGCGCACGAGCCGGTGCTGCTGCCGCAAAGTGATATTGTTTTGGCGGTAGCAGGGCTTTCGGCGCTGGGTAAGCCCCTGCAAGAGGTCTGCTTCCGCTATGATACCATCCGTCCGCGGTTTTTAGCGGATGCGCCGGATGCATCTCTTACGCCGCCCATGCTGGCACAGCTGCTTGCAAGCACGCAGGGTGGCCGCAAGGCGGTGGGGAACCGGCAGTTTTACGCTGTGCTCAATCAGGTTGATACGCCGGAATTGCAGCAGCAGGGCATACAAATACAACAGCTTTTGCGTCAGCAGGGCATACCGTGTGTGCTGACGCATTTTAAAGAGGAAGAACGTGCATGAGCAAGGAAGATAAGATCGTATTCTGTACCGGGGGCGGCTGCACCGCAAAGCTGGGTGCCGGAGTGTTGAGCCGTATTCTGGAAAAGCTGCCCCGGGGCGAAAAAGACCCGGCTCTTCTGGTCGGCTATGACAGCCGGGATGATGCCGCAGTCTACCGCATTACGGACAACATTGCACTGGTGCAGACCGTGGACTTTTTCCCGCCGATGGTGGACGACCCCTATACCTTTGGGCAAATTGCAGCCACGAACGCCCTGAGCGATGTCTACGCCATGGGCGGCGAGGTAAAGACTGCCTTAAATCTGGTCTGCTTCCCGGAGGATATGGATCTGAACGTGCTGGGCGAAATTTTGCGCGGTGGTGCCGAAAAGGTGGCGGAAGCCGGCGGCAGTCTTGCAGGCGGGCATTCCATTGCGGACAGCGGGGTAAAATACGGCCTTTCCGTGACCGGCCTTGTTGACCCGCACCGGATGTACACAAATGACACCGGCGTGCCCGGTGATAAGCTGGTATTGACCAAGGCTTTGGGTGTGGGGCTGCTGTGCACGGCAAACCGCGTAGGCGAGGCCGCCCCGGAGGAAATGGAAGCCGCCATCCGCTCCATGACCACTCTGAACAAAACGGCAGCAGAGCTCAGCCGCAAATACCGCGTCCATGCTGCTACGGATGTGACGGGCTTCAGCTTTCTCGGCCATCTGCACGAGATGATGGGCGGCAAGCTTTCCTGCATCATCCACGCAAATACCGTGCCGGTGCTTCCGGGCGCGGAAAAAGCGGCGGATGCGTTTTTGTACACCGCCGCCGGGCAGCGCAACCGCAACCATACCGGGCCGTTCGTTCGGTTCGAGAACGTAAGCTTTGCCATGGAGGAAGTTCTGTTCGACCCGCAGACCTCCGGCGGGCTGCTGCTGGCGGTAGACCCGGCGGATGCCGCGGCACTAGAACAGGAACTGCGCGCCGCAGGTCTGCCCGCAAGCATTGTGGGAGAGATCCTGCCGAAGCAGGAAATTGAGATCACCGTAACAGACAAATGAGAGGAGTAATCAGAATGGCTGAATTTATCAAAGTGGATGCGCTGGGCGATGCCTGCCCGCTGCCTGTTGTCAAGGCAAAAAAGGCGATTTCCGAGCTGCAGGGCGCGGGACAGGTGGAGGTACTGGTGGACAACGAGATTGCCGTACAGAACCTGACCAAGATGGCACAGCAGAAGGGCTATCAGTATAGCGCTGAAAAGCTGGAAGAGCGCAAATACCGTGTGCTGTTCACGCTGGGCGAAGTAGAAAGCGCCCCGGCAGAGCAGGCCCCTGTCTGCGTACCGGACGCCCGCACGGATACGGTGGTGGCTATTTCCGCTGCCGTTATGGGCGAGGGCAGCGAGGAGCTGGGCAAGACCCTGCTCAAGGCCTTTGTGTTCGCACTGACCCAGCAGGACAAGCTGCCCAAGACGATCCTGTTCTATAATGGCGGCGCAGCGCTGACCTGTGAAGGCTCTGCCATGCTGGAGGATCTCAAGGCATTGGAAGCACAGGGCGTGGAGATCCTGACCTGCGGCACCTGCCTGAATTTCTATGGCCTTACCGAGAAGCTGGCTGTGGGCAGTGTGACCAATATGTACACCATTGCCGAAAAGCTGACGCAGGCAGGGAACGTGGTAAAGCCGTGATTTATCTTGACAACGCAGCCACCACCCTGCATAAACCACCGCAGGTGGAACAGGCTATTTTGGAGGCACTGCATACGGCTGGCAACCCCGGGCGCGGCGCACACGAGCCTACCCTTCACGCCGCGCGGATCGTACTGGACACCCGTCTGGCACTGGCAGAACTTTTCCATGCGCCAGACCCTTCCTGCATCTTTTTTGCCGCCAATGCAACCATGGCGCTGAACACAGTGCTGAACGGCGTGCTGCATCCGGGTGACCATGTGATCACAACGGTATGCGAGCATAACTCCGTTCTGCGCCCGCTGTACCGGCTGCGGGCGCAAAGGGTAGAGGTCTCCTTTACAGGCGTGGATGCAGCTGCCCGGCTGTGCTACGACCAATGGGAAGTATTGCTGCGTCCCACGACCCGGGCACTGGTGGTGACGGGAGCTTCCAATGTGACCGGCAACGGCATAGACCTTGCCCGCGCAGCGGACTTTGCGCACCGGCACGGTCTAGCGCTGATCGTGGACGCAGCCCAGACCGCAGGTGCGCAGCCCATTGATGTGCAGCAGCTGGGCATTGATGCTCTCTGCTTTACCGGGCACAAGGCGCTTTTGGGGCCGCAGGGCACCGGCGGCGCTTATGTGCGCCCCGGCCTGTGTGTTGCGCCGCTCCTTGTGGGTGGCAGCGGTGTGCACAGCTTTGACGAAACGCACCCATTGCAGATGCCCACCGCACTGGAGGCTGGCACACTGAACGTACACGGCCTTGCCGGGCTGTGTGCCGGTGTACAATGGCTGCTGGAACAGGGCGTAGAAAACCTTGCTGCCCGGGAAGCCGCCCTTGCCCGCCTGTTTTATGAGCAGGTGCGCACTGCACTGGGCGTAACGGTGTATGGTGATATGACCATGCAGCCCCGCGCGCCCATTGTAGCGCTGAACATCGGACAGGAGGATTCTGCCCGGGTGGCAGATATCTTGTGGGAGGACTATGGCGTCTGCGTGCGTGCCGGAGCGCACTGTGCTCCGGTGATGCACAAGGCGCTTGGCACGGCCGAGCAGGGCGTGGTACGGTTCAGCTTTTCCCATTTCAATACGGAGCAGGAGGTGCAGCAGGCAGCGCAGGCAGTCTGTGCACTTGCCTGGGAACTTTTATGCGAGTAAAACGAAGCTATATCGTGCTTTCCTTTCGCACTACCTTAGAAGCTATGGAGTGGGAAAAGCAATGCCATGCTCGGCAGGTGCCCGGGCGGCTGATCCCGCTGCCGCGTGAAATCTCGGCAGGGTGCGGGCTTGCATGGCGTATGCTGCCGGAGGACTGGCAAAGCTGGCAGGCAGAACTGGATCAGACACAGTTTGATAAGGTAACACCTGTGGCGCAATAATTAAGGGAGAGAAACACCAATGAACAGACAAACGCTTGCAGACGTTCTGCAAAGTACAAACCAGACCGGCAGCTATACGCTGGCTACCGTGCTGGAAGGCGCAGAGGCAGGCAGTCAGCTGCTGCTGCGGGACGGAGACGCCCTGTGGCAGACCCAGAGCGCCGGGCTTTTGCAGCGTCAGCTTGCCGCTCTGCAGGCCTGTACCGCTACGGGCTTTCTTACACTGGAAGGTCAGCGGGTATTTGTCGAGCGCTTTGGTGCGGTGCCGCAGCTGGTGGTCTGTGGCGGCGGTCATGTTGCTGCTGCCCTTGTAAAGCAGGCAAAGCTTCTCGGTCTGCCGGTGCTTGCCATAGACGACCGGGAGGAATTTGCCCAACAGCTGCGCGCCGCCGGAGCGGATACCGTGCTCTGCGCTCCCTTTGCACAGGCACTTCAGGATGTGCCCGGTGGGGACGAGACCTATTTTGCAGTGCTGACCCGCTCCCATGCCTTTGATTTGGATTGCCTTACTCAGATTTTGCAAAAACCTGCGGCCTATGTGGGCATGATGGGCAGCCGTGGTCGTGCCGCACTGGTGCGCCGTCAGCTGTTGGAGAAAGGGCTGGACAACCAGCGAATCAATGCACTCTGCGCGCCCATTGGCCTTGCCATTGGGGCGCAGACCGCTGCGGAGATCGCGCTTTCCATTCTGGCGCAGATCGTGCAGGTCAAGAATGCCCGCCCCCAGACCGAGGGCTATCCCGTCACATTGCTGGATGCGATGGTGCAGGCAGAAAAAGCCAGCACCCCGGCGGTGCTGGCTACCATTGTTGCGCGGCACGGCTCCACTCCGCGGGATGTGGGCGCAAAGATGCTCATTATGCCCGATGGCAGTACAGTTGGCAGCGTGGGCGGCGGTATTATGGAGCATTACACGGTACAGGCTGCTCAGAAGCTGTTGGCACAGGCTGCGCCCGCCCTGCAATGCCTGCAGCTTTCGGCTGACGGCAAAAACGAGGACGCAGCCATTGCTGCCTGCGGCGGCTCCATGGAGGTGCTATTGCAGACACTTTTCCCCGGGGAGGAAGCAAAATGAAAAAGGATGCCCTAATTATTGTGCGCGGCGGCGGCGACCTTGCCACCGGAACCATCCACCGGCTGTGGAGCGCCGGGCTGCGTGTGCTGGTGCTGGAAACGACACAGCCCGCAGCCATCCGCCGTCAGGTGGCTCTGTGTGAAGCAGTGTATGAAGGCGAAACAACTGTTGAGGGTCTGCGCGCTGTCCGCATTGAAACATTAGAGCAGGCGCAGTCTGTCTGGGCGCAGAGCGCTGTTCCGGTGCTCATTGACCCGGAGGGAGCCTGTATTGCCCGGGCAAAGCCTGATGTCGTGGTAGACGCCATTCTGGCTAAGCGCAACCTTGGCACCCGCCGGAATATGGCACCGCTGACCATTGCCCTTGGCCCAGGCTTTGTTGCTGGGCAGGACGTGGACGCCGTGGTGGAGACCAAACGTGGCCACCGGCTTGGACGGATCATTCGGGAGGGGAGCGCTATCCCCAATACCGGCATCCCCGGCATTATTGGCGGGTACGGTGCAGAGCGGGTGATCCATGCACAGGCTGGCGGTGTTTTTATGAATGTGCGTAAAATTGGCGATTTGGTAGAGAAGGGGGAAGTTATTGCTATCATCCGCACCCCGGAGGGGAAAGATATCCCAGTCAATGCACAAATTTCCGGTATTCTGCGCGGATTGCTGCGCAGCGGCTATCCAGTCACACCGGGCTTTAAGATCGCAGATATCGACCCCCGGCGGGAAGAGCTTTCCAACTGTTTCCTGATTTCGGATAAATCCCGCTGCATTGCCGGCAGTGTATTGGAACTTGTCTGTGCGCAGGTGTGGCAGTAAAATCTATATAAAAATAACCCCTGCCGTTTTGCGGAAAGGTCTGCAAATACGGCAGGGGTTTTATGGTTCTATGTTAGTTGCGGTAGCAGCGATCCTGTCCTACAAGCCAGTTTTCGCACAGGCGCTGGGCTTCTTCAAGACTGCGGCTCTCGCAGTCAAAGAATGCGCCGCGCATAGAGCAGTAGGAGTAGTGCACCTTAGGAACACCGTTGCCATCCTTGAAGCGCTCGTATCGTTCTTCACCGGGCATCAGAAAAAGCTGTTCCATGGTTCCTTCTCCTTTGTTTTCAAGCAGTATAAACGGCCGCCGGGCGGCGGCACATAACGCTTGCTATTGTATCACGATGGAGATCGGTTTGCCATTGTCTTTTTATCCAAAGATACGCCAGCTTTTTCTCTGTGGTTGTGTCAAAGAAGGGCTTGACAAATCATTCGTGCAAACTGCGTTCCTTTTCCAGCGCTACTTTCATGCCGTGGATACGCCCCAGTGCATAGGAGAGCATTGCTGCGCACAACAGGTTCAGCCAGCCGTAGCGAGCCTGATTTAAAGAGTTCGTTATACCAAGAATCAGGTTTGCCAGACAGATCAGGGAAAGCATCCGATTGATGCGGCTCAGATGCGTCAGACGGGAGTCGATATCCGAGAGCAGCTCAAAGCTGCCAAGCTCCGCTTTCCGACGGAAGTACACCCAGTTGACACAGCCACCGATATATTCTGCACCCAGTTCCTTTACAAAGGCGCGATAATCGCTGCTGAGGTTCATCTCCAAGCGGATGATATACTCGCCCGGTTCGCAGCGCACAAAGGTATAAAAGGAAAAACCGGTATTGTCCAGTACCCAGCCCTCCTGCGCCATCTCGTTCAGCCAGCGCTCTTCTTTTTCAAAATCCCACACAAAGAAAAGCTTGAAAACGGTTTTCTTTTCCCTCATAAGGTTTCCTCCTTCAGGATGCTCTCACCATTTGCCACAAGCTGCTGCAAGCGGGCAAGCTCGTGCTTTAATACCTGTACGCCCTCTGCGGTAAGCTGATATTCCTTTTTTCGGCTACCGCTCTCAGCGGGCAGGGGACGGATCCAGCCTTTTTCGCACAGAGAGGTCAAGGCACCATACAGTGTCCCGGCGGCAAGATGGACTCTGCCGCCGGAAAGCTGCTCCGTCTGCTGCATGATGCCATAGCCGTGCTGTGGATGGTAAAGAGACAACAGGATGTAATAGGTTGATTCTGTCAATGCAAGGTTTTCCATACTGAAATACTCCATGGATTCTATCGGACGTCTTTATATCGTCAACTGATATATCGTGCTTAAAGTATATCGTCATCCGATATACTTTGTCAAGCGTTTTCAGAAAAAAGTCATCAAAAAGCTTTAAGACACAGTTCGTATGGAAAAACCGATGGAATGTAGGAAAATATTTTGTGCACTTTTCATAGTTTTCTTCTGAAGATTTTGGTGGTACAATATAGTCATCAAATTCTGCAATTCGGGAGGAGCTCCATGGCGGAAAAGTGTATTGAACTGGATAGTGTAGAGATCGCAGCGGCTGTTTTTGGCAACTGCGACCGGAATATTCGCTTGTTGGAAAAAGAGTTTTCGGTCACCGCTGTCTGCCGCGGTACACAGCTGCGCATTTCCGGCGAGCCTGCCAACGTGGCCGCTGCGAACCGCGCCGTGGAGGGAATGCTGCTTCTGATCGAGAACCGCACCCCGCTGGAGGATCAGACCGTGCACTACTGCATCAGTTTGGCGCATGATGGCGCGGAGAAGCGGGTAAAGGAGCTGACCGAGGATTTTGTTACTGTCACGGTCAAGGGACGGCCAATCCGCCCCAAAACGCTGGGACAGAAGGAATACCTGAGTGCTATCCGCTCCAATGCCATTACCTTCGGTGTCGGCCCGGCGGGTACTGGCAAGACCTATCTGGCCGTTGCCATGGCAGTGAAGGCCTTCAAGGCCAAGGAGGTATCCCGCATCATTCTGACCCGCCCGGCGGTGGAGGCAGGGGAGAAGCTGGGCTTTCTGCCCGGTGACCTGCAGCAGAAGGTAGATCCCTATCTGCGGCCGCTGTACGACGGCCTGTTTGATATGCTGGGCGCAGAGACCTACGAGCGTCTGGTGGAAAAGCAGATCATCGAGGTTGCTCCGCTAGCCTATATGCGCGGGCGCACACTGGATGATTCCTTTATCATTCTGGACGAGGCGCAGAACACCACCCCGGAGCAGATGAAAATGTTCCTTACCCGTATGGGCGTAGGCTCTAAGGTGGTCGTTACCGGCGATGTGACCCAGATCGATCTGCCGGGCAGCACCCGCAGCGGTCTGGTGGACGCGCTAAAGGTGCTGAAGGATGTGAACGGCATTGCACAGTGCTACTTTACCGATAAGGACGTTGTGCGTCACCGGCTGGTGCAGGAAATCGTTAAGGCTTACGAGCGTGCGGCCCATCCGGCTGCCGAAGCGGAAAATAAAGAAAACAAAAAGAATTTTAAGTAACCCTTTGAAAGGAGTGGACCGATATGTCCAACAAAGTTTTGATCACCAACTCCCAGAAAGCTGTCAAGGTGCCCTCTGGGCTCCGCATCCTCATCCGCCGTGCCTGCAATGCCGTGCTGGAATATGAGCATTTCGACCGCCCCGCCGAGATCAGCGTTACCTTTGTGGACAACGCTGCCATTGCCGAGCTGAATAACCAGTACCGCAACAAGCCCATGCCCACCGATGTGCTGAGCTTTCCTCTGGGCGAGAATGGCAAGTATGATATCGATGAGAATAACGGCTGCATGATGCTGGGCGATATTGTCATTAGCATGGAGCGTGCCATGGAGCAGGCGAATCTGTATGGGCATCCGCTGCAGCGGGAGGTAGCCTTTTTGACCGTTCACTCCATGCTGCATCTGCTGGGCTACGACCACGAAAACGGCGGTCTGGAAGCCATGCGTATGCGCGAAAAGGAAGAGGCTGTGCTTCTGCAGCTGGGTCTGCCCCGCACGGTCAGCTACACGGAATGATATTCCTTCACTGCAACAGAACATAAAAACAAGACAGGAGTTCACTTTGAGTACTACAACACCCGTTCAGGAGCATTACGACACCTCCTCTGTATTCGTTGCTGTCATCGGACGGCCGAACGTGGGCAAATCCAGCCTGACGAACCTCTTGGTCGGCGAAAAGGTGGCTATCGTCACCTCTAAGCCCCAGACCACCCGCACACGCATCACCGGCGTGATCACACGGGGGCCGCTGCAGTATGTGCTGCTGGATACCCCCGGTGTGCACAAAGCCCACAACAAGCTGGGCAAGCGTATGGATAAGACTGCCAGCGATTCCATTGCGGATGTGGATGTTTCCATGATGCTGTTCGAACCCTACGGTGCACTGAACGAATCCGAGATGGTGCTGGTGGAGGCGCTGCACCGCAGCGGCCCGGCCATTGCGGTCATCAACAAGACCGACCTTGTGAAAGATCCTGCCGACCTGGAAGCCCGCAAGGCAGAGCTGAAGGCGCTGGGCGTGTTTGACGAGATCTACACCATCAGTGTGCGCAACAAGGAGGGCAGTGAGGAACTGTTCGATGCCTTGAGCCGCTATGCCGTGGAAGGCCCCCATTACTTTGATGACGATGCTTATACCGATATGCCGGAAAAGGAGCTGGTGGCCGAGGTCATCCGCGAAAAGGCACTGCTCTTTATGCGGGATGAGATTCCGCACGGCATTGCAGTGGTGGTGGAGCGCTTCAAGGAGCGCCCGGGCACAGACCTGATCGACATTGATGTGAACATCTACTGCGAGCGGGAGAGCCATAAGGGCATGGTCATCGGCAAGGGTGGTGCCATGCTTAAAAAGATTGCTAGTGCTGCCCGCGCCGACTGCGAGGAGTTCCTGGGTTGCCGGGTCAACCTGCAGTGCTGGGTCAAGGTAAAATCCGACTGGCGGGACAACGAATTTTTGCTGAATAACTTCGGCTTCAAGCAGAATCCATCCAACCGCTGAGCGCTGCCAAAGCAGGACAGTTTTCCCTTGTATGCTGTGCTAGAATCAGGCTGACACTATAACAAAAGCAGCCTGTGTACAGGAAAGGGAAGGAGTGCTGAAAATGGATGCTGCTGCAAGCTGGCAGGCCTTTGCCTGCACGGGGAATATTCTCCGTTATCTCGATTACAAACAACGGGTGCAGCTGCCCGCCGAGCATCCGGCAGGAGAAACGGACGATGGAACCATTTGTGACCATGGGTCTGGTACTGAAGGAGACCCGTTATAGAGAAGCAGACCGTATTCTGACGATCCTTACCCCGAAACTGGGCGTGATCACGGCAATGGCTGCAAACAGTCTGCGGTTGAAAAGCAAGCTGTTCAGTGCCTGCGGGCTGTTCTGCTATTCAGAGTTTACGCTGGTGCCCGGACGCAATATGTATACCGTGCGAGAAGCCGAGGTGCAGAACATCTTCCACGGCATTTCCTCTTCCATTGAAGGGGTAAGCCTTGCCATGTATCTGACAGAACTTGCTGCTGCGCTTTCGCCTACCGGCGAGGAAGCGGCCCGGGAATTGCGTCTAGTGCTGAACAGCCTGTATATGATCAGCGAGCATCGCACCGACCTGCGGGTGATCAAGGCAGTATTTGAGCTGCGCACCATGAGCGAGTGCGGCTTTATGCCGCAGCTGGTCTGCTGCCGGGATTGCGGCACCTACGATGAAGGAGATGCCTTTTATCTGGACGCACAGGAAGGGCATCTGCTTTGCGCGTCCTGTGCGGCAAAAGCAGGCAAGAACTGCAATCTGGACAAGGCTGCGTTGTTTGCGCTGCGCCACATCTGCTTAGTAGAGGACAAAAAAATATTTGCATTCAAGATCTCTGTGGGCAGTCTGGCAAAGCTTTCCACAGTGGCTGAAAACTATGCCCTGACGCATCTGGATAAGCCGCTGAAGAGCTATGCTTTTTTGAAAAGTGTGCTGCCCTGACCAAAAAGGAAAAGTATGGAAACAAGCTACTTAAAAACATTAGAACTGGATAAGATCATTGCCCGTGCAGCAGAGGGCTGCGTATGCAAGGAAGCCCGTGCCATGCTGCTGGCTATTGAGCCGCAGTGCGACCCGGATGAGGTGCGCTATGCACTGGAACAGACGGACGCCATCAACACCCTGCTGATCAAAAACGGCTCGCCGCGCTTTGGCGGGGTAGAGGGGGTCAGCCAGCTTGCCGCCCGTGCCGTAAAGGGCGGCGTGCTTTCTATGGGCGAGCTGCTGATGGTGGCCGGTGCGCTGCGCAATTTTCAACACCTGACCAGCTGGTACGGCTCCTCTGAACATGACGCGCTGCCGACCGATGATCTGTTTTACGCGCTGGCGCCAGAACCGGGCCTTGAGCAGCAAATCTCAAGTGCCATTCTGGCACCGGACGCCATGGCGGATACCGCCTCCCGCACGCTGGCAGAACTGCGCAAGAAGATCCGCGCCACCGAAAACAGCATCCGCGACCGGCTGGAAAGCATGGTGCGCAATATGGATACCTCTAAATACTTACAGGAAAGCGTGGTTTCCATCCGCAACGGCCGATATGTTGTGCCGGTCAAGAGCGAATACCGCGGCGAAGTGAGCGGTATCATCCACGATGTATCCTCTACGGGCGCTACGGTGTTCGTGGAGCCGCAGGCTGTGGTGGAGGCGAACGCCCGCATCCTGCAATACCGTGCACAGGAGGCGCAGGAGATCGAGCGCATTCTGGTGGCCTTTACCGCACAGGTGGCCGCTATTGAGCCGCAGTTCCAGTACAGCTACAAGGCAATGCTGGAAATCGATATTCTGCTGGCAAAAGCACGGCTTGCGCTGGAGCTGAAGGCCTTTAAGCCCGCTGTGCGGACGGATTCTTCTTTTAATCTGATCCGTGCCCGCCACCCGCTGATTGATCCGCAAAAGTGCGTTCCTGTGGATATTGCACTGGGCGGGGAGTATGATTCTCTTATCATCACCGGCCCGAACACCGGCGGTAAAACGGTCACTCTGAAAACCGCCGGTCTGCTGTGTGCCATGGCGCAGTGCGGCTTTCTGATCCCAGCTGACGAGCGCAGCGAGATTTGCGTATTTGATGAATTTTTGGTAGATATCGGCGATGAGCAGAGCATTGAGCAGAGCCTTTCCACCTTCTCCGGCCACATGAAAAAAATCACCGGTATTCTGGAGCTTGCCATGCCGCACACCCTTGTGCTGCTGGACGAGCTGGGTGCCGGTACCGATCCCGCCGAGGGCGCCGCGCTGGCAGTTGCCATCATTGAGGAGCTGCGACGCCGTGGCGTTCTGCTGATGGCGACCACCCACTATGCAGAGCTGAAAGTCTTTGCACTGGAGACCAAGGGCGTGGTCAATGCCAGCTGCGAGTTTGATTTGGAGACCCTGTGCCCAACCTATAAGCTGAGTGTGGGCGTACCGGGTAAGTCCAACGCTTTCCTGATCAGCGAAAAGCTTGGCATCCCCAGCCGCGTCATTGAGGCTGCCCAGCAGCATCTGTCTGCCGAGGATAAACGTCTGGATGCAGTTCTGGGTCAGCTGGATGATCTGAAACTTCAACTGAAAGAAAGCCAGAACGAGGTGGAGCAGCTACGCAACGAAGCCTCCCATCAGCTGGAAGCCGCCCGTAAAAAGCGGGATGAGCTGATCCAGCAGGGCGAGAATGAATTGGAAGCCGCCCGTGCCAAGGCGCGTACACTGGCACAGCAGGTGGAAACACAGGCCTATGCGCTGACCGATGAACTGCGCCAGCTGCAAAAAGATGAGCGCATGAGCGCCCAGCAGAAAGCGCAGCGCGCCCGCGAGATTGCCAAAAAGGAGACAGAAAAGCTGTTTGCCGGTACGGAGGTGGTGCATAACCCCGTTAAGGAGTTTGTGCCGCTGAAGGAGGTAAAGGTAGGGCAGGAGGTCTGTATTGCAGAGCTGAACCAGCTGGCTACCGTTCTGGCGCTGCCGGACAAAAACGGCGATGTGCTGGTGCGCGCCGGTATCATTAAGACCAAGGTACCCCTCAAGGGCTTGAAGCAACCGGAAAAGCTGGTAAAAGAACCCACTGCACCAAAAACCAAGGCGCAGCAGCGGTATTCCCGCCTGACAGGCGATACCAACCGTCCCAACGGCAGGGTAGAGCGCGTACAGCGTACTGCCAAAATGGAGTGCAACCTGCTGGGACTTACGGTGGACGAGGCACTGTCGGAGGTGGATTCCTTTATTGACCGTGCCATCCTGAACGGACAGACGGTGGTCTATCTGATTCACGGCAACGGCACCGGTGCGCTGCGCACCGCCATTCATAAGCATCTGCGCGGCAACCGCATGGTAAAAAGCTTCCGTCTTGGTCGTTACGGCGAAGGTGAGAGCGGCGTGACGGTTGTAGAACTGAAATAACCCAGTAAAGACTGTCTTTTGAAAAATTGGCAGTCTTTTTTTGTTGCAGTGCAGGGAAAAGGCGAGTATACTCGTATTATAAATGTAAAACGAACAGGAAGTAAAACTTTATGCCAACCAGTCAGCGCAGACCCGCAAATAAGCATAGGAAACGCAAAATACACCGCCGCAAAGCCCAGCGTCGGATTTTGCATGGACTACTGCTTGTTTTTGCGGCATTGATGCTCTGTTTCGGCCTGTTTTTATGGAAGGCGGCACTGGAATTGAACGCACCCGCAGAACCCGCAGTCTCGTCCGCAGAGGATGATTTTCGTCCGGTGGTGGGCGACCCGCCGTACCGGGTGGCAATAGATGCCGGACATGGCGGCAACGACCCAGGCGCAAGGGGAGTGGTCGAGGAAAAACAGATCACAGCAGCAACGGCTGCTGCGCTGCTTCAGTGGTTAGAAGAGGATTCTAATTACATTCCGCTGCAGACCCGGGAAAGCTTTGATGAAACCGCGACACCTGCCCAACGTGCAGCCACCGCCAGTGCCCAAAGCCCGCAGCTGCTGCTGTCCATCCACGGCAACTCCGCAGCCAATGGCTCTACGGCATCCGGCTTTGAATGCTATCCGGCAGTGCCCGGGCGCACATGGCATCAGGAGAGCTTTTATTTTGCCCGGCTGCTGGCCAGTGGAATGCAGAGCATCGGCGCAAAGCTGCGCGGACGTGGGGGAGTGCGGTACATTTATTATCTGGAAAACGACCAGAAGCAGCTGGTGGAGAACACCTACACACAGGTGCGGCCTGAGCGCAGCTTTACGCTGCTGGAAGATGTGGATTGTCCGGCAGTGTTGGCAGAGCAGTGCTTTGTAACGAATGCCGAGGATGTAGAGCGCTTCGGCAGTGAGGAAGGTTGCAAAGCTGTGGCACGTATTTATTACGAAGCCATCTGTGCATATTTCGGCACAGAACCGCTGCCGATGAAATGAGCATCGTTTCACCAAAGCAGAAGAAACAATACTACTTTTATAACATGACCTGTAATGCACCAGAACAGCCACCGCAGGTATAAGTCAAACACTTGAACACACTGGTAACGCGTTCAATGGTGCAGAAGCGGGCACATACAAAAAAACAACATCCACAGAAGCTGCTGGAAATCTGACAGAAAGAGAGAAGGGCAGCTTCTCTCTTTTGATTACAGATATTTCGTATAATGCACGTTATGCGAAACTTAGGGAAGTGAAAAAAGCCCATTTCCCGGATTTTTGGCGTTCCAGACCCGGCTGGCTCATTTTTTGGGCTTGGTTCAACCATTCTGCGCATTCTGCACTTTTTATCATATTTTATTGTTTTCTTTGTCTCACGCTTACAGATTGTTCCTGTGTTATGCGCTGCTGCATCGGTTCGTTTGTAATTCTTTTATTCCAGTAAGCATCTATGCGCCGCTTTATAACATTTCATGCTGCGTTTACAGTTTGCGGCTGTGGTTGTTCATTTGTGTGTTTCTACCAGATCGTTTCTATGGACGCTCCTGTATGGATGGCTGCTGACTGTTTATAATGTAAATTATAAAGACCCATGGCAGCATCCAGTCAAACCGGATCGCGCCATAGGTCCTTGAATCGTCTTATTAGATGTTTTGTGCGGGTTTAAGTATCGCTCGATAAATCGTCGTTTTTCTCATCAGATATTGCCGAGATATCTGCCCGAAAGCCATCCTGTGCAGCGCCCTTAAAGGCGGCCATTGGGCCGGACGGTTCAGAAGCGTCCTCTCCCGCCGGGGCATTTTCGGCAGATGTCTCCCCTGCTGCTTCTGTTGTATCCAAGCTTGCTTTTTTGGCCTTTATGGGCAGTACCTTGCCCAGCGGATTTTCTTCAATGGCAGAGCGAACCTGAAATTCTTGTAGGTGCGTATAAATTTGCGTTGTTCCAACGCTGCTGTGACCCAGAAGCTGCTTGAGGGTAAGGATATCCACATTGCCGGTTTGATACATCAGCGTGGCGGCCGTATGGCGCAGCTTATGGGTGGAAAAGCCCTTCAGTCCGGCGGCCTTCATTGCGCCGGAGATCAGCTGTTCTACCCTGCGGTTCGAGATACGCTCCTTGCGCATCCGCGTAATGAACACGGCTTTTTCCTTGGGTGAAAGCCCTTCCATAGTATTGCGCTTGCGCAGATACAGTTGCAACGCCTCCACGCAGGCATCGTTCAGGTAGACCATGCGTTCCTTATGGCCTTTGCCAAATAGGCGGATCTGTCGCTGCTCTAAGTCAATGTCTCCAAGGTCCATACCTACCAGCTCTGCAAGACGCATACCGCAGTTGAGAAACAGCACCACCATGCAATAGTCCCGCTCCGGGAAATCGCTCTGAGTCTGGGTGCTCTCCAAAAGCGAGATGGACTGCTCTGCCGTCAGGTACTTGGGCAATACTTTATCCTGCTTGGGCGGACGGATGGCCGCCGCAGGGTCCTCGGATAGGCGGTTGACCTGATTGACCAGATAATCATAAAAACCATGCAGGCTGGCCAGCCGCCGGGCGGTAGAAGATTTTTTGTTGCCGCACTCCCGGTTTAAAAAGTACAGATACTCGTAGATATCCTCTTTTGTTATGCTGCCCCAAAAGGCCGTATCCAGCCCTTTGGGGTCAATCTCCTTAAACTCTGCATCTGCGGCCACAAGCCCGCGGCGGCGCTTCATAAAGCGGCTGAAGGAGCGTAGGTCACAGTAATAACTGAACGCTGTATTGGCGCTTTTGCCGGCGATCACTTCAAGATAACGTACATATTCCACAATATCCGGGGCAGCATCCTCAAAGGGCGCGTGCTTGCCGGGATTTCTTTCGTCCAGATAAATCGACATAGGTTCCTCGTTTCATCACAGGCGGTCATTTTTCAGCGCATTAATGGCATCTGCAATATACGCCGCACCGACCAGCTTCATGCCGGGATAATCTGCGGCATTCAGGTGTGCAAGGCTGTGCTTGGGGATAACTGCCCGCTCAAAACCGATACGCTCTGCCTCGTGCAGACGCTGTTCCAAATTGGGCACGCTGCGCACTTCCCCGCCCAGACCTACCTCGCCAATGGCGATAAGCTTATCGCTGACCGGGCGGTCCAGCAACGAGGAGACCATGCTCAGGCAAACGGCAAGGTCGCAGGCGGTATCCCGCAGTGCAATGCCGCCCACGATATTGACATAGACATCCAGATTGCCAAAGAAGTACCCTGCCCGCTTTTCCAGCACGGCGATCAAAAGGTTCATGCGGTTATAGTCGTATCCGCTGCAAGCGCGGCGGGGTGCCGGGAAATTCGTCTTGGTGGCAAGTGCCTGTATCTCGCTCAGGATAGGACGGCTGCCCTCCATAGTACAGGCTACACAGTTGCCGGAAACCCCCAGCGGACGTCCTTCCAATAGCATCTGGGAGGGGTTTTCGATCTCGGCAAGTCCTGTGCCGGTCATATCGAACATTCCCAGCTCATTGGTAGAGCCATAACGGTTTTTGGCTGCCCGCAGAATGCGGTACGGCAGCATCTTGTCGCCCTCAAAGTAGAGCACCGTATCCACGATATGCTCCATGACCTTGGGGCCTGCAATTGCACCATCCTTGTTCACGTGACCCACGATGAACATGGGAATTTCCTGCTTTTTGGCGACTGCCAGCAGCCGCGCGGCACTTTCCTTCACCTGACTGACTGTGCCGGACGAGGACGAGATATCCATGCAGCGCATGGTCTGGATAGAGTCGATGACCACAAGGTCCGGCTTTTCTTTTTCGATTAAACCGCAGATCTCATCCACGTCATTTTCCGCCGCCAGAAAAATGTTATCCTGCGGTACCTTCAGCCGCGCCGCACGCAGCTTGACCTGCCGGACAGACTCCTCGCCGGTGATATACAATACGCTGTGCTGGTTGGAGATGGCGCCGCACAGCTGTAACAGCATAGTGGATTTACCCACGCCCGGCTCACCGCTCAAAAGCACCACGCCGCCCAGCACGATGCCGCCGCCCAATACGCGGTCCAGCTCCGAGATACCGGTCAGGATGCGGCTTTTTTCCTCCGTGGTGCTGATCTCTGACAGCCGCCGGGCGGTCAGGGTGGTCACGCCCTCCTGACGAGCCGCAGCAGCCTGCCGGGCAGCAGGAGTCCCCGCCTTGGGTGCCTCGGCTACAACGTCCTCGTTCATGGTATTCCAGCTGCCGCAGCTGGGGCAGCGCCCCATCCAGCGGGGGCTTGTCTCTCCGCAATTGGAGCATACATAGACGGATTTCAATTTCATGTTTGTCCCTCATTTATTATGGTCTTTTGTTATTGTAACACACTGTGCCAAAACCCGCAAGAAAAGGATGCCGTTCACAGGCGGCTGCCCAGATACGAAAGCCCTGCCGCCGCGCCGCACAGCGGCAGCAGCACCACCATGGTCAGCAGATATTGTCCCAACAGTGCCTGTACCCCGGGGCGGGCTTGTCCGCCGGGATGCCTGCGGAAGGAGTAGGCGTGGATCCGGCTGCTGACCTGCAAAGCACAAGCCCCGAAAAAGCACAGACAGCCGCTTGCTGCTGCCGCCGGCAGGCCTGTCCACAGCAGCGCCAGAAGTACCGTTTTCCATCCGCCTGCGGCGCAAAGCTGTACCATAAGCAACCCGCTGCCCAAACCGTACAACATCATGCTGCCAAAGATCATCATTGGCCCAAGGGCAGACAGCCCCAATACCAGAAACAGGCTGACCACAAGGCCGAGAGCCAGATATTCCATGCCGAAAAGCTGTACAGTACCCTGCAAGCTGCCCGGTGCAAACAACCTTTGCCATGCCTCCAGATAATACTGCAGCAGTTCTGCCTGCCGGGCATCGCATACGGCCTGCAATACACCGGCTGCCGTGCACCCCAGCAGAAAGGCCGCAGCCAGCAGCCAGCAATCCCGGGTGGCGTGCCGCTTTGACGGGATGCAGGGTTCTTTTTGCGGCAATTTCTCTACGGTTTCCGGTGCGGTTTCCGGTACAGTCGGCAGAGTGAGCTCCGCTTTCTGCACCGGCAGGCTGACCGTCTGCGGCAGCAAAGACAAGGCTTCTTCCGGTTTAGTTTGTTCATAGATCCACATACGCTGTTTTCCCCTCTGATGTATTCGATTTGCCAGATTGATCAACGAAGTGCATGCCTGCGGCTGCGCAGGGTGACGCCAAGCAGCCCGCCAATGCAGCCGCAGAGCAGTACCGCCAGAATGCGGCACACCACAGCAGACTCGGCGGCGGTGCCGTTCCATGCAGCAGAAAGCGCCAGCGGCACTGCCAGAAATGTACTTTGGAGTAGTCCTGTCAACAGACCGCGCGCCTTTTTTCGGAACGCTGCCGCTAGTGCACACAGCAAACTGCCCATGCATACGGCTGTTGTGGCAAGTATTGGCACTACGCTGCCGGAGCAGCCCTGCCCGGCCATCAGCTGCGCAAAACCGGCCAGAGCTGCCGCTGTTACAGCTACCCCCAACGCCCCGAAAAGCAGAAACGAAAGAAGTTCCGCCGGGAAACCTCGAGATTCAGACATAACAAAACCGCCTCCCTGCACATAGTCTATGCAGGGAGGCGGTTCATGTATGCACGGTGTTAACGCTTACTTCTTGTCGGCAGGAGCCTTGTCCATGTTCAGCTTTTCGACCGAAGAGATAGCAGACTTGGTGAAGCGGATCTTCACGCGGTCAGCGCCGGTCTCCAGAACAAAAGTGTCGTCCTTGATGGCGACAACGCGGCCAATGACACCGCCAATGGTGGTGACCTGATCGCCGATCTCCAGACTGCTGCGCATAGCGGCATCCTTCTTTTCCTGCTTCTTCTGGGGACGGTAGATCATGAAGTACAGCAGGACCAGCATCAGTGCCAGCGTGAAGAACAGGCTGATATAGCCTTCGGACGTGGTAGTCAGAAATTGCATGGGCAAAATCTCCTCTCAAAAATTCAGATAATGCTATTATACCCTCTTATCAGTCTTGTTGCAAGGCTAAAGTTTAAATTCGGGTATCCAGAAGCTTCACATATCTATCGTGGAAGGCGGTAAAGGTACCGGCATCCAGCTCATCCCGGATACGCTCCATCAGGTGGTTGTAGAACCACAGATTGTGCATCACGGTCAGGCGCATACCCAACATCTCGTCTGCCTTGAGCAGGTGCCGGATGTAGGCGCGGGAATAGTTGCGGCACACCGGGCAGCCGCAGGCGGGGTCGATGGGACGCTCGTCCCGCTCATATTTGGCATTTTTGATGTTGATGATGCCGCTCCATGTGTTCAGGTGACCATGGCGGGCGTTGCGGCTGGGCATAACGCAGTCAAACAGGTCTACGCCGCGGGCCACAGCCTCAATGATGTTGCCGGGGGTGCCGACGCCCATCAGATAGCGGATCTTGTCCTTGGGCATGTGCGGTTCCACCTGACTGATCATCTCATACATCACCTCGGTGGGCTCGCCCACAGCCAGACCGCCGATGGCGTAGCCGTCCAACTCCAGCTCTGCAATCTGCTTCATGTGCTCCACACGCAGGTCTGCATAGGTGCAGCCCTGATTGATGCCGAACAGCAGCTGATCCGGGTTGACAGAGATGCCCTCGTGCTTCAGGCGTGCCATTTCAGCCTTGCAGCGCTTCAGCCAGCGGGTGGTGCGCTCGCAACTGTCCTTGGAGTAATCGTGCTGGGCGGGGTTCTCCACACATTCATCAAAGGCCATGGCAATGGTAGAGCCCAGATTGGCCTGGATCTGCATGCTCTCCTCCGGACCCATGAAGATGCGGTGACCGTCCAGATGGGAGGCAAAGGTCACGCCCTCCTCAGTGATCTTGCGCAGCTTTGCCAGACTGAACACCTGAAATCCGCCGCTGTCGGTCAGGATAGGCCCATTCCAGCGGGTGAACTTGTGCAAACCACCCATATCCGCTACCAGCTTGTCGCCGGGACGCAGATGCAGATGGTAGGTGTTGCACAGCATAACCTGCGCGCCAATATCCTTCAGATCCTGCGCCGACAGGCCGCCCTTGATGGCACCGGCGGTGGCAACGTTCTGAAAGGCAGGGGTCTGCACCGTGCCATGCACGGTTTTAAACTCGCCCCGCCGGGCGTTGTGCTCCTGCTTGAGCAGGGTGTAGGTCGTCAAAGAAGGCATGGTCTTTTCCTTTCTGCGCACGGAAAACAGCCGTGCAGCCTCGATGCAGGCCGCAAGCCTGCAAGTTATCAGAATAATCGTAACAACATTATGCTGTAATTACAAAATAAGCATCGCATCGCCAAAAGAGAAGAAGCGGTACTTCTCTGCCACGGCTACTTCATAGGCGTGCATGGTCTTTTCGTAGCCGTACAGAGCGGACACCAGCATGATCAGGGTGCTCTCCGGCAGATGAAAGTTGGTGATCAGACCGTCGATGCAGTTGAACTTCACCCCCGGGTACAGGAAGATGGAAGTGTTGCCGCTGCAAGCTTTGATCTCGCCATACTTGGCAGCGGCAGCCTCCAGCGTGCGGCAGCTGGTGGTGCCCACGGCGATGACCCGGTGGCCTGCGGCCTTGGTCTCGCGGATGCGGCGGGCGGTCTCCTCGCTGATGGAGTACCACTCGCTGTGCATCTTGTGGTCGCTGATCTCGTCCTCCTGTACAGGGCGGAAGGTGCCCAGACCAACGTGCAGTGTGACCTCGGCAATGCCGACGCCCATGGCGCGGATGGTGTCCATCAGCTCCGGGGTAAAGTGCAGCCCGGCGGTGGGAGCAGCTGCGCTGCCCAGCTCCTTGGCATAGACGGTCTGGTACTGGCTCTGATCCTCCAGCTGCTTTGTGATGTAGGGCGGCAGCGGCATCTTGCCAAATTCATCCAGCTTTTCATAAAGCGTTTCGGTATCATAATAGAATGTAACGTACTTGTTGCCGTCCTCCATGGTCTCGTCCACCACGGCGGTCAGACTGCCGTCGCCAAAGCTCACCTTTGTGCCGGGCTGCATCCGCTTGCCGGGCTTTGCCAGGCACTCCCACTGGTCGCCCTTCACCTGCCGCAGCAGCAACAGCTCACACACGGCACCGGTAGGCTGCTTGACACCCACGATGCGGGCGGGCAGCACCTTGGAATTGTTTACCACCAAAAGATCTCCCGGCTCCAGAAATTCCGGCAGGTCGCGGAACACCTTGTGCCGGATGCTGTCGTCCTTTTGGCTCAGAACCATCAGCCGCGCCGCATCCCGCGGGGCTGCGGGTTCCTGTGCAATGAGCTCTTTGGGTAAATCATACCAAAAATCTTTTTTTAACATACTGTGCATTTGCCTTTCCGATGATTGACACGGACAACGTATCAATGATATCATAGAATCTGTATAAACAGTATCTATTATATTGCATCGCTGTCCGGTTTGCAAGCCGTGTTGTGCACAATGATAAGATTTGCTGTTTTGTTTTTTGAAAGGAAAGGTGCTGGAAATGGAAAGACAGTATAAAGTGGGTATTGTAGGCGCAACTGGCATGGTGGGTCAGCGTTTTGTGACTCTGCTGGAGAATCATCCCTGGTTCAAGCTGACCGTACTGGCCGCATCCGGCCGCAGTGCGGGCAAGAGCTATGAGGATGCAGTAGGCTCCCGCTGGGCCATGACCACTCCCATGCCGGAAAGCGTGAAGAAGATGACCGTTCTGGACGCTTCCAAGGTGGAGGAAGTGGCTTCGCAGGTGGATTTTGTTTTCTGCGCTGTCAATATGCCCAAGGACGAGATCAAGGCACTGGAGGAAGCATACGCCAAGGCAGAGTGCCCGGTGGTCTCCAACAACAGTGCCCATCGTTTCACCCCGGACGTTCCCATGGTGGTTCCCGAGATCAACGCCGACCATATCGAGATCATTCCTGCCCAGCGCAAGCGTCTGGGTACCAAACGCGGCTTCATCGCAGTCAAGTCCAATTGCAGCCTGCAGAGCTATGTACCCGCCCTGCATCCCCTGATGAAGGACTTTGGCGTGAGCAAGGCACTGGTGTGCACTTATCAGGCCATTTCCGGCGCAGGCAAAACCTTTGACCGGATGCCCGAGATCGTGGACAACGTGATCCCCTACATCGGCGGCGAGGAGGAAAAGAGCGAGCGCGAGCCGCTGAAGCTGTGGGGCCACATCGAGGGTGACCAGATCGTCAATGCTGAGAAGCCGGTCATCACTGCACAGTGCTTCCGTGTGCCTGTTTCGGACGGCCACACTGCAGCCGTGTTTGTAAGCTTTGACAAAAAGCCCACCAAGGAGCAGATGCTGGAAGCATGGGCGAATTTTCGCGGCCCCGCACAGGAGCTGAACCTGCCCAGCGCCCCCAAGCAGTTCCTGCACTACTTTACTGAGCCGGATCGTCCGCAGCCCAAGCTGGATCGCAACACCGAAAACGGTATGGCAGTATGCATCGGCCGTCTGCGGGAGGACACCCTGTTTGACTACAAGTTTGCCTGCATGAGCCACAACACCCTGCGCGGTGCTGCCGGCGGTGCTGTGCTGCTGGCCGAGCTGCTGGCAGCAAAGGGCTATATGGACTAATGCCTGAATTTTTGCGCGATACACGCAGCAAAGGAGTTTTTTACTATGAAGAAGCCTGTCTTTACCGGTGCGGGTGTTGCCATCATCACCCCAATGTACGAGGACGGAAGCATCAACTTTGACGAGTTGGGCCGCATTATCGAGGATCAGATCGCCCGCCACACCGATGCCATCATCATCTGCGGCACCACCGGCGAGTGCTCTACCATGACCGATGAGGAGCAGCTGGCCGCCATCAAGTTCGCCGTGGATACGGTCAATCACCGCGTACCGGTCATTGCCGGTGCCGGTTCGAACGATACCGACCACGGCTGCGCACTGGCAGCAAAGTCTGCTGCCTGCGGTGCCGATGCCCTGCTGATGGTCACCCCCTACTACAACAAGACCTCGCAGGCCGGTCTGGTGGCGCACTTTACCGCCATGGCTGAGGCTGGCGGCATCCCGGTCATCCTGTACAATGTGCCCTCCCGCACGGGTCTGAACATTGCACCCGAGACCGCTCTGGAGCTGAGCAAGCACCCGCTCATCAATGGCATCAAGGAGGCCTCCGGCAACATCTCTCAGGTGGCCAAGGTGGCTGCACTGTGCGGTGATGCGCTGAATATCTACTCCGGCAATGACGATCAGGTGGTTCCCCTGCTGGCACTGGGCGGCAAGGGCGTCATCAGCGTGGTGTCCAATGTTGCGCCGGAGCTGGTGCATAACTGCTGTCAGGCTTTCTTTGACGGCGACACCGCCAAGGCCTGCGCTTTGCAGCTGGAAATGCTGCCGCTGGAGGAGGCTCTGTTCTGCGAGGTGAACCCCATTCCGGTCAAGTACGCCATGAACGTGCTGGGCTGGAACGCAGGCGAATGCCGTCTGCCGCTGGTAGAACCCAGCGATGCCCACAAGGCAAAGATCGAGCAGGCTTTGCAGGCTGCTGGTCTGATCAAGGAATAAAAAGCGTACAGAATGCCCGGGAATTTTCAGCTTCCGGGCATTCTGCCATATTATAGAAACGAGGAAACAACAATGACAGAGATCGTGATTCAGGGCATTGGCGGCCGCATGGGCCATGTGCTGTGCGATATGATCGCACAGCGGGAGGACTGCCGTGTGGTGGCCGGTATCGATATGCAGGACGGCGAACAGAACGGCATCCCGGTCTACGACAGTCTGGAAAAGCTGAACGGCAAGGGCGATGTGATCATCGACTTCAGTTCCCCTGCCGCAGTGGAAAAGGCACTGCCCTACTGCCAAAGCCACAAACTACCCATCGTGGTGTGCACCACCGGCCTTTCAGAGGAGTTGCAGCTGAAGGTAGTACAGCTGTCCCGCAGCGTTCCGGTGTTCAAGAGCGCCAATATGTCCATGGGCATCAACGTGCTGGCCGAGCTGTGCAAGCGCGCCTCTGCTGTGCTGGGCGTCAACTACGATATCGAGATCGTAGAGCAGCATCACCACAACAAGCTGGATGCTCCCAGCGGAACGGCGCTGATGCTGGCAGACGCCATCAACGAGCAGAATGACGGCGCATACCATTATGTGTACGACCGCTCTTCCGTGCGCCAGAAGCGCGACCCGAAGGAGATTGGCATCAGCTCTGTGCGCGGCGGCAGCATCGTGGGCGACCACGAGGTTCTGTTCTGTGGCCCGGACGAGGTGATCACCCTGCGGCACACCGCCTACTCCCGCAGCATCTTTGCCAACGGCGCAGTGAATGCTGCGGTCTATCTGGCAAAGAAGGAGCCGGGTCTGTACGATATGGGCGACCTGATCGCCGCCCTCTGAAAAATAAGCTGCCCCGGCATACGCCGGGAGAAGAGGTAAACGATGAAGCAGGAACCTTTAAAGCGGCGGCGTCCGGCTGCCCGTAAGCGCGGCCGAAAGCAAACGTTCCGGGCGGTGGTGCTGTCGGTTCTGACTGTGAGCGTGATCGCACTATGTCTGGGGATCTGGACAAAGCTGCCGGGAAAAGATGTACCGGTGGGCGGCATCGCGCCGCCGGAGGATGCGCTATTCCCTGCTTCATCCGTTGCGACCCCGGAGCCTGAACCGCAGCCTGTGGTGGAAACGATCCGGTTTTCTGCAACAGGAGATAACCTGATCCATGCTCCTATCTACAAACAGGCCGCCCGCCGGGCAGGCGAAGATGGAACGTACAGCTTTGATTACTGTTATGAGCACATCGCTCCTTTCTATGCCGAGCAGGATGTGAACTGGATCAATCAGGAGACCCTTTGCAGCGACACCCTTGCACCATCCACCTACCCATGCTTTTCCACCCCAGGTGACTGTGCGCGGGCACTGTACCGCGCCGGGGTGCGGGTATTCAGCCTGTCCAACAACCACACCTACGATAAGGGTGCATCCGGCATTGCGGCTACACTGCAATTCTGGGAGTCCATGCCGGAGGATGTGGTCACCACCGGTCTGTGGCGCGGCGAAGAGGATTACGACCGCATCCCGCTGCAAACCGTAAACGGTGTGACCATCGCCTATCTCTCCTATACCGAGCACACCAACGGCATCCGCCAGAGCAAGAATATGACGGCCAATGTCATCTACACCAGCCAGACCGATGTGATCGAGCGGCAGGTGCGCTTGGCACGCCAGCAGGCGGATTTTGTGGTGGTGGGGGTACACTGGGGCGTAGAGGACAGCCACGCCATCGTGGACAGCCAGCGCACACTGGCACAGAATCTGGCAGACTGGGGTGCAGATGTCATTGTGGGCACCCACCCCCATGTATTGCAGGATGCCCAGTGGCTGACCGCAGCGGACGGACGGCGAAGTTTTGTCGCCTTCTCACTGGGGAATTTTCTCAGCACCCAGAGCCGACCGGATCAGCTGGTAGGTGCCATCCTGACCTTGCAGCTGCAAAAGACCACCCAGCCAAACGGCTCAGTACAGTGTGAAGTACTTGCGCCGCAACTGCACCCCACCGTGACCCATTACGATGCCGGTAAATCCAATGTTCGCACCTATTTTTTAAGCGATTACACGCAGGAGTTGGCGGCAGCGCATGGTGTGCGGGCAAATTATTCTGATTTCAGCCTTGACAGGATACAAAAAATCGCGCAAAATAATATCAGCGCATCCTTTTTATCGCAAGACAAAAATTAGCGCAACGTGAAAACAGCGTATTTGCGATATGCAATTCAACGCTGTTGCTGTTGCATTAAAAAGTTGAATTGCGATAGCACTTACATAAAAATGTGAAATGATTGAGCGTTGTCCGGCAACCCGGGCAGAACGGAGGACTTTTTATGTACGGAGTATCGAAGATCAATATCGAGACCGACCTGATGATGATCAGCGTGCAGGACGTGGCGTTCCGGGGCAACAGCCTGTCCCGCTATCTGGATATCTTTGCAGAAACCGGCGTGGTGGTGGATATGATCAGCCAGAGCGCTCCCCACGGCACCACTATCGATTTCAGCTTTACCGCATCCAGCAGCGATCTTCCGCTGGTGATGAAAGCAATCTCGGCGGCAAATCTGGACAAGGACGCCAAGGCTTCTCCCCTGATCAGCGTGGGCTATTCTAAGCTGAATCTGTTCGGCGAGGACATGGTCACCAGCTGCGGTGTGGCTGCGCGGGCACTGAATGCGCTGGCTATGGCCGGTATCGAGGTGTTGCTGATCACCACCAGTGATCTGGATATCTCTCTGCTCGTCCACGCTGAAAACGAGGACGCCGCTTATGAGGCACTGAAAAAGGCATACGAGCTGTAACAGTAATCAACCGGGGCCGAAGGGGCAGTTTCCCTTTCGGCCCTGTTTTTGCGGAATGCGCAGAAACAGGCAAAATTCCCTGCTGAAAGAAGGAAACCGGAATGAAAGACCCCGCAACTCTTGTGCATAGCGTCCGGCAGCGGCTGCTGGCACATTTTGAGAAAAGCGCGCCGTTTGCCCCGGAAGCCCCTGCAACGGAAGCTGCGCCTGCGGACGGCGGGCAGTTGCTTTATGCGCCGGTCACCGGACGCATCCGGGCACTGACCCGGATCAAGGACCCGGTGTTCTCCAGCGAGGTGTTGGGCAAGGGCTGCGCCATCGAGCCAAGCTGCGGCGAGGTGGTAGCACCCGCAGACGGCATCGTGAAAAAGATCGCCAAGACTCACCACGCTATCAGCCTGCTGTGCGACAACGGGTTGGAGGTACTGATTCATGTTGGCATGGACACCGTGGAGCTGAAGGGCAAAGGCTATGAGCTATTTGTACAGGCTGGCGATTATGTGCAGAAGGGACAGCTGCTTTTCCGGTTCGATCTGCAAGCCATCGCAGCGGCAGGCTACACGCTGACCACTCCGGTGATCGTGACCAACAGCAGTCGGTTTGCACGGATAGAGCCTTTGCTCTCCGGCCGGGTAACTGCCGGGCAGCAGCTTTTACGCGCCAAAATGTAAAAATGGGCCAGAAACGTCTGTGGACGTTTCTGGCCCATAAATTTTATAATGCTTTTTACAGCGTGACCTTGTGGTAAATCTTTTTGCCCTTCTTGATAACGATACCCTTGGCCAGCTGCTCTGCGGTAAAGCTGGCGGTGGGAGCGGCGACCTTTTCGCCGTCTGCCAGCACACCGCCCTGCACCACCAGACGGCGAGCCTCGCCGTTGGAAGCAGCCAGACCAGCCTTGACCATCAGGGTCAGGATGCCAATAGCACCGTCCGTCAGGTCAGCCTCGGTCAACTGGGTGCTGGGCATGTGTTCGGTGTCCATTGCGTTGCCGCTGAACAGTGCACGGGCAGCGTTCTGAGCCTTTTCGGCCTCTTCCTTGCCATGCACCATACTGGTCATCTCGTAGGCAAGGATCTCCTTGGCCTCGTTCAGGCGCTGATCCTGCCAGGTGCTCATCTCGTCGATCTGCTCCAGCGGCAGGAAGGTGAGCATACGGATACACTTCATCACATCGGCATCGCCCACATTGCGCCAGTACTGGTAGAACTCGAAGGGGCTGGTCTTGTTGGGGTCCAGCCAGACAGCGTTGCCGGCAGTTTTGCCCATCTTCTTGCCCTGAGAGTCGGTCAGCAGGGTCACGGTCATAGCGTAAGCATCCTTGCCCAGCTTGCGGCGGATCAGCTCGGTGCCGCCCAGCATATTGCTCCACTGGTCGTCACCGCCGAACTGCATATTGCAGCCGTAGTGCTGGAACATGTAGTAGAAGTCGTAGCTCTGCATGATCATGTAGTTGAACTCCAGGAAGGACAGACCCTTCTCCATGCGCTGCTTGTAGCATTCGGCGCGCAGCATGTTGTTCACGGAGAAGCAGGCGCCTACCTCGCGCAGCAGCTCAACGTAGTTCAGATCCAGCAGCCAGTCGGCGTTGTTCAGCATCAGCGCCTTGCCCTCGGAGAAATCAATGAACTTCTCCATCTGCTTTTTAAAGCAGGCTGCATTGTGGGCAATATCGTCCTTGGTCAGCATCTTGCGCATATCGGTACGGCCGGAGGGGTCACCGATCATCGTGGTGCCGCCACCGATCAGAGCGATGGGCTTGTTGCCTGCCAGCTGCAGGCGCTTCATCAGGGTCAGCGCCAGAAAATGGCCGGCGGTCAGGCTGTCGGCAGTGCAGTCAAAGCCAATGTAAAAGGTAGCCTTGCCGTTGTTGATCAGGTCGATGATCTCCTCATCGGTAATCTGAGCTACCAGACCGCGGGCTTTCAGTTCTTCGTACAGCGTCATGGGAAAAACCTCCTGTTTTTGGGGCAGAGGAAACAAAAAACGCCCTCTGCCAAAATTAAATTTGGCAGAGGGCGAGATAACTTCGCGGTACCACCTCTGTTTGCCGTTTCCTCACGGAAGCGGCCTTACGAGTGCACACCCCAGAGTAGAGTGACACTCCTGCGTCTTTAACGCTCGCACGCGGCACAGCCTACTAGCCTTACGCATTCAGCCTGCAGCTCCGGGAGGTATTTCCCCTGCTGTTCTGTGATCCCTTGCACCGACCGGGACTTCTCTGGACAGAACGCTTCAGGGTACTTGTTCCCTTCATCGCCATTAACAATGTCTACTCTATCACAAGACCGTCGCCTTGTCAAGAGTTGGCCTTTCGGCAAAAGAAAATCAGTCGCTGTGCTTGCGTTCCTGCAGCATCTCTCGTGCATTGGCACGGGAAAGGTCGGTAACGTGGTCACCGGAAATCAGGCGTGCCAACGCCTCTACGCGGCCATTTTCGTCCAGCGGATGGATTTCGGTATAGGTGCGCTCGTTGGACACGTTTTTCTGGATAAGCAGATGACAATCGGCCAGTGCTGCGATCTGCGCCGTATGGGTGATACACAGGATCTGATGTCCCTGTGCGCTCTGGCGCAGTACCTCGCCAATGCGTCCGGCTGCCTTGCCGGACACACCGCTGTCGATCTCATCATAGATCACAGTAGGCACAGCGTCCTTATCGGCCATTGCATTCTTGATGGCAAGAGTGATACGGCTCAGCTCGCCGCCGGATGCGATCTTGGCCAGCGGCTTGGGCGCTTCACCGGGGTTTGTTGAGATGTAGAACTCGATGCTGTCCTGCCCATGGCTGGCCAGCGGGCCGCGGGTGTGCCGCAAAGTCATACGCACACCCGGCATATTCAAAAAGTCCAGCGTGCCGGAAATGCGGGTGTTCAGTTCCTCAAAGGCTTTCAGCCTGGTCTGGGTCAGCGCCTCTGCCTTTTCCCGCGCTTTTGCGTAAAGACGCAGCTTTTCGGCCTGCAATGCATCATGGCGCTGCTGGGAATTCTGGATGCTGTCCAGCTCCTCCCGGGCCTTCTGCCCAAAAGCGATCACATCCTCCACCGTGCTGCCATACTTGCGCTTCAGCCGATACAAGAGATCCAGCCGCTGCTCTACCTCATCCAGTTCTGCATCATTGGTGTCGTAGGTATCCAGCCGCCCGATCAGATCTGCGGCCACATCCTTGGCGTTATAGTATAAGTCCAGCAGCTGCCCGGCGGCGGCTGTAAGTGCGGGGTCCAACTGCGCAGCGGCATCTACTGCGTTGGAGGCTTCCCCCAGCAGATCCACCGCGCCTGCAGCATCATCACTGCCGGAAAGCAGCGCATAGCTTTGTGCCAGACGATCCCGAATGGCAGAGGCATTGGACAGCACCTTCCGGCGATTTTCCAGCGTCTGCTCCTCACCGGCAGTCAGTCCGGCGTCCTCGATCTCCTGCACCTGATATTGCAACAGGTCGATCTTGCGCTGTTTTTCAGCCTCGTCGGTGATCAGGGCATCCAGTTCCCGCTTGACCCGCACCAGCTCCCGGTACAGGGTATAGTACTCCTGAAAAACAGTGCGGTTCTGCGCATAATCATCCAGAATGTCCAGATGATGCGCCGGATTGAGCAGACCCACAGAATCGTGCTGGCCGTTGATGTTGATCAGACCGCCGCACAGCTCCCGCAGAACGGCTGCCGTGGCCGGCATCCCGTTGATGCGGCAGCTGCTTTTACCCTCGGCGGTGATCTCGCGGCTGAGCAGCAGTGCTTCCGAGCGCTCGTAGCCGGACTGTTCAAGCTTATCCAGCACGGCAGGCGGCACCTGCTCAAAGGCGGCGCGGATCACCGCCTTTGCAGCCCCGGTGCGCACCAAGTCCTTAGAGGTACGGTTGCCAAGGATCGCATTGATGGAATCGATCAGGATGGATTTGCCTGCACCGGTCTCGCCGGTCAGCACATTCAGCCCCGGTTCAAAGTGCACCTCCGCCTTCTGGATCACGGCAACATTTTCAATTTGCAGGCTGCTCAGCATGGCTTCGTTCTCCTACTGTCATCTCTGCCCCACATAGCGGGTCAGCTCCGAACAAATGGTCTTTGCATCGCGCTCCGAGCGCGCGACAATTAAGAAGGTGTCATCACCGGAAAGAGTGCCGACAACGTTTTTCCACTGCAGGGCGTCAAAAACCTCGCAGGCGGCATTTGCCATGCCGGAATAGCATTTTACCAGCACAACATGCCCGGCGTAATCCACCCCCAAAACGGACTCGTGGAAGATGGTCTCAAAGCGCCCTTGGGTCTTGGGGTTGAAGCTTTCGTTCCGGCTGGAAACATAGCGGTAACCCTCGGTGGTGGCTGCCTTTACAAGGCACAGCTCTCGGATATCGCGGGAAACGGTGGCCTGCGTTACCTCAAAGCCTTCGTTCCGCAGGTGTTCCAGCAGCACCTCCTGTCGGCTGATGGGATGCTCCTGCACAAGACGCAGAATCGTCTGCAAGCGTTCCGCTTTTGTTTTTGTATCTTCTTTGCGGCTGCGTGCCATCTTAAAAATCGCCTCCCGTGTTATTGTCTTTTGCGCAGTTTCTGGTCAATGGCCTGAAACTGGTCTGCCCGCCCAAAGGTGATAAGCTTGACGTTTTGATCGGACAGACGAATCTCTGCGGTGGCACCCGCCTTGAGGGGGTAGCCCGTACCGCCGTCACAGCTGATAAATACTTCATCATCTGCCACCTGTCCCACGCAGACGTTCAGCTTGCGCTCCTGCGCAAACACCATGGCCGGGCTGGCCAGACTGTGAGGGCAGATGGGAGTCACCACGACGCCCTTGGTCTGCGAGTCCAGAATCGGGCCTCCGGCTGCCAGCGAGTAGGCCGTAGAGCCGGTGGGGGTCGCCACAATAACGCCATCGCCCCGGTAGTGCTCTACCAGAATATCATCGCAGTAAATGCTGAAGTCGATGGCCTGCTGCAAGCGCCCTTTGGTCACCACCACATCGTTGAGGGCGTGACCCTCCCAGCCATCCTGACCAAGCACCCGGGCATATAAAAGCATCCGGTTATCCAGCTGGAACTCGCCCCGCGCCACGGCGGACAGCTTTGTTTCCATTTCGCCGATCTCGCAAGTAGCCAAAAAGCCGCAGCGTCCCAGATTGATGCCGAGGATGGGCTTTGCGTACCGGAGCGAAAGATTCGCTTCGTGCAGGATGGTACCGTCCCCACCGATGGTCAGGATCACGTCAGCGCGCTCCAGACACTGCTTCAGCGGCAGATAAACGACCCCTGCCGTGCTGTTTTCTTGCAAAGCATCGTTCATCAGCACGGCTGCGCCGTGGGTCAGTAGGATCTGCGCCGCGCGCAACGCAATCTCGCTGGCGGAGGTCTTGCCCGGGTTGGGCGAAATGTAGATCGTCATGCCGGCTTCTCCTTTGCTGAAGGCTGGGTCTTAACGATCCAGCATGGTGTGGCTTGCTGCCACCACCTGTGCGGCGGCTTCATCGTCCAGCACTGCGGGCTGGTCACTCTTCTGCACAAACATCAGGTACTCGATATTGCCTTCCGGCCCCTTGACCGGGCTGTAATCCAGCCCGCGCACCACGAAGCCGTTTTCCGCAGCATAAGACATGGCATTGTGCAGCACCTCACGGTGCACGGCGGGGTCACGCACCACACCGTTTTTGCCTACCTTCTCGCGGCCTGCCTCGAACTGCGGCTTCACCAGACAGACGCCCATGGCGTCCGGGGTTGTGATGCGCTGTGCCACCGGGAAAATGTGGTGCAGAGAAATAAAGGAAACATCCACACTGAAAAACTCAATAGGCTCTACCAGATCCTCCGGCGTGACATAGCGGATGTTTGTGCGTTCCATGTTCACCACGCGCTCGTCCGTCCGCAGGCTCCATGCAAGCTGACCGTAGCCAACGTCTACGGCATACACTTTCACTGCACCATTTTGCAGCATGCAGTCGGTAAAGCCGCCGGTGGACGCACCAATGTCCATGCAGACCTTGCCGTTAGGGGTAAGCGGGAAGCACTTCATGGCCTTTTCCAGCTTCAGACCGCCGCGGCTGACGTAACCGATATCGTGGCCGCGAACCTCGACCACAGCATCCTCCTTGATCATTTCGCCGGCCTTGTCCACCTTTTGCTGGTTGACAAAAACTACGCCGGCCATAATCAGAGCTTTGGCACGCTCCCGGCTCTGCACAAGGCCGTTCTGCACAAGATATTGATCCAACCGAATTTTCACAGCTCGTTTTCTCCTTTCATATCATAAGGGCAGCCCGGACTGCCTGCACAAGATCTGCAGCATCCAGACCGGTGCACTGCTTGATCTGCGGAACAGTCGCGTGCGGCAGACAGGCTATGCGGACGGCGCAGTGCAAAAAGCGTCCGTCCCAGCCTTTTTGCTGCAAAGCATATGCCAGATGTTCGCCAATGCCACCGGCTGCAACACATTCCTCTGCAAACAGTACAATTTTATATTTCAACACAGCATCGATAAGTTTATCTGTAAAGGGATGCAACTTTACAAGTTTCAGAACGTCCGTATTCTGCGATGCATCGTTCAATTGGTCGGCAGCTTCCAGCAGATCCTCCAACTCATCCGCATAGCTGACCAGAAGGATCTCTGCCCCGGGCGTCTCGCGCAAAAAGTCGTATTCCTGCTTTGTACAAGGATACTGCGCCAGCTTTGCACTCTCGCCGCCACGGGGATAACGGATAGCCCGCGGGCCAGAGACTGTATCCTGCAATAAATAGTGCAGCCAGTATTGCAGCTCCTCGTAGTTGGAGGGCGCATAGACCGGGATGCCCATCTGGCTGAGGAAAGCAGCATCGTAGATGCCCTGATGGGTCTCACCGTCTGCGGGAACAAAGCCTGCACGGTCGATGGCAAAGACCACGTTTTCCTTTAAGAGGTTGACATCATGGATGATCTGGTCGTAGGAGCGCTGTAGGAAAGTAGAGTAGATGCATACCACCGGTAGCATTCCCTGACTGGCAAGACCTGCTGCAAAGGTGACAGCGTGCTGCTCTGCCATGCCCACATCAAAAAAGCGCTGCGGGTGACGATGGGCAAAGAATTGCAGTCCGGTACCGTACTTCATGGCAGCGGTGATTGCGCAGAGCTTCGGGTTATGTGTTCCCTCCTGCACCAGCAGCTTGCCGAAAACGGTGGAGAAGGACTCCTTCGGCGCAACCTCCGGGTCCGGCATTCCATCCGGGTCAAAGGCGGATACACCGTGATAGTTGCCCGGGTTCATCTCTGCCGGCTGATAGCCCTTACCTTTTTTAGTCACAACATGCAAAAAATGCGGGCCCGGCCGCTGATAGATCGAGCGCAGAGTGCGCTCCAGTTCCTCCACATTATGACCGTCCACCGGGCCGATGTACTCAAAGCCCATATCCTCGAACATGGTGGAGTGGTACATGGCGCGGCGCACCAGCGTTTTTGCGCCCATCAGCGACTTTTTCATCGGCGTACCGATCAATGGCACGCCGTCCAGAAAGCTGCGCACGTTATCCTTGGCATCATAATAGGCCGTAGTCGTGCGCAGATGGGTCAGATACCGCGCCAGCGCACCAACATTTTTAGAAATGGACATCTTGTTATCGTTCAGGATCACAAGCAGATTGTCCAGCCCGCCGATGTTGTTCATGCCCTCGTATACCATACCGCCAGTAAAAGCACCATCGCCGATCACTGCCACCACAAGCCCGGATTCTCGCTTGATTTTTTTTGCCCAAGCCATGCCAATGGCCAGCGAAAGCGCCGTATTGCCATGTCCGGCAATAAAGGCATCGTGCACACTTTCATGGGGGTTCGGGAAACCGGAAATACCATCCAGCTGCCGCAAATGGTCAAACTGCTTCCGGCGTCCGGTGAGCAGCTTGTGAGTGTAGCACTGATGCCCCACGTCGAATACAATCTTATCCTTAGGCGTTTCCAATACACGGTGCAACGCCACTGTAAGCTCTACGGTGCCAAGATTAGAGGCCAGATGCCCGCCCGTTTTGGAGATGTTTTCCAGCATAAAATGCCGTATCTCCGCGCAAAGCTTCTCCACCTGCTGTGCATTCAGCTTTTTAAGATCGCTGGGCTGATCGATCTTGTCCAGCAACAACGATTCCATATTCACACGTCCTTTATGCGTTTGTACTTTGGGCGTTTCTGTCGCTTTTTACACGACCGGGAACAAAAAGCCCACCAGAGAGCCGAGCAGCACGCCTGCTACGACCTGCAGCGGCGTGTGACCGACCATTTCCTTCAGGTGCATATTCTGCAAAAAGGGAGCATTTTTCTCGCTTACATCGATCCACTGGGCGATCATCTGGTTCAGCACCTTTGCCTGCTCGCCGGTCTCGTGCCGGACACCCATAGCATCATGCATGGTGATGATCGCTACAACGCAGGCAACCGCGAAAATGGGCGAAGAGATCCCGGCACTGCGCCCGGTAACAATGGCCATGGCGCAGACGGTCGCGCTGTGTGCGCTGGGCATACCGCCATCGCCCCACATCCGCTCTAGCTGGAACTTGCCCAGCAGAACAAAGTTGATGATGGTCTTTAACACCTGCGCAATGAACCAGCTGAGGAGCGATGCCGTCAAGATCTGATTGGCTGATAAGATGTTTTGAATAAACTGCATATCCGTATTCCCTTTTCTTTAGTTTTTGCGCACCAGCAGTTGCTGTGCCAACTGCTGCAAAAAAGCCGCTTTTACGCCAAAATGCTGTTGCAGATCATCGCAAATCTGCTCGTTCAGTTTTTGCGCCAGCGCCATTGCACCGTCTGCCCCGTACAGGGTGACGAAAGTTGTCTTGCCGTTTTCACTGTCGCTGCCAATGGGCTTGCCCAGCTGCTCCGGGGTGCTGGTAACATCCAGCACATCGTCCACGATCTGGAACACCAGCCCCAACCCGTATGCGTAGGAGGCCAGGATCTCGCACTGCTGCGGTGTTGCACCGGCTGCGGCAGCGCCCATCTGGACGGCGGCATTGATCAGTGCACCGGTCTTGTTGCGGTGGATGAGACGCAACTGCTCCTCCGTAGCAGCCAATGCTTCATATTTCAGATCCAGTTCCTGTCCGTAGACCATGCCGCGGCTGCCCGCACCTGCGCCCAGCGCACGGGCGGCTGCCACGCAGACTTGCGGCGCAGCGGGTGCGTTGGCGATCACCTCAAAGGCCTCGGTCAACAGCACATCACCGGCCAGCATCGCCGTGGACTCGCTGAAAGCCTTGTGGCAGGAGGGTCGGCCCCGGCGCAGATCATCATTGTCCATGCAGGGCAGATCATCGTGAATCAGCGAGTAGCAATGCAGCATCTCCACAGCTGCCGCAAACTGTGCAGCAGTCTGCATCTCGCCGCCCAGCATATCACAGACGCTGAGTGTCAGAATTGCGCGGATGCGCTTTCCGCCGCCCAGCAGGCTGTAACGGGCGGCTCTGCATACCTCCGATTCCTCGGGCAGAAAACGGGCGCTGGCAGCATCCAGCGCAGCCGTGGCTTGCAGCAGATATTCCTGGTATTGCGCCTTGTATTCCATTATTCTTCCTCCTGCTCCTGCGGGGCTTCTACGGTCTCAGCGATCTTTGCACTGATCTCCTCGATCTGCAACGAGGTTTTTTCCAACGTTGCATGGCAGTACTGCATCAGGGAGGCCGCTTCCGCATACAGCTTGACGGAATCTGCCAGCGAGGTGTCCTCCTGCTGCATCTGTGCAAGGATCGCGTTCAGCCGATCCATTCCTTCTTCAAAGCTTTTGGGTGCTCTCATTGATCTCCTCCACCGTTTCCACACGGCATCGTGCCTGATATTGTCGGCTGCGCACGCAGATGGTCTGCTCCGGTTGCAGCTGCTCCACGGTACAGACCTTTCCTTTTGTATCGGTTACAAGGGCATAGCCACGGGCCAGCACGCGGTATGGATCCAGCGATGCCGCCAGTGCAGCCGCGTGTTGAAGTTGCATATTTTTGTCATTCATACGCGTTTTTTGTTGCATCTGAATGACCTGCCGCATCTGTTGCAGACGGCCTGAATACTGCTGTAAGATTTTGCTCGGCGCGCTTTGCTCCAACAAAAAGTTGTATTGCTCCAGACCATTATAGCACAACGCAAGTCGTTTTTGTATATTTTTGTGAATATTTTCTTCAATATTTTCAAAAATGCGCTGCTGCTCCTCCCGATCCGGCACCGCAAGCTCTGCGGCGGCGGACGGCGTGGGCGCACGCTGGTCGGCTACAAAGTCCAGAAGGGTGTAGTCGATCTCGTGACCAATGGCGCTGATCAGCGGCGTTTTGCAGCGAAATGCTGCCCGGGCGATCTCCTCGGCGTTGAACACCCACAGATCCTCCCTGCTGCCGCCGCCCCGGGCCACGATGATCTCGTCCACCCGCCCGCTCTGGTCCAGCGTGCGGATGGCGGCGGCGATCTGCCGGGCGGCTTCAAAGCCCTGCACAGTGACCGGGCATAGCAACAACCGGACAGACGGCCAGCGGCGGCTGATCACGTTGCGGATATCCTGCAATGCCGCCCCGGTTTTGCTGGTGACGACACCAATACATTTGGGGTACACAGGCAGCGGCTTTTTATGTGCAGGGTCGAACAGACCTTCCTTTTCCAGCCGGGCTTTCAGCTGCTCCAGTGCAAGCTGTGCTTCGCCCAGACCATCCGGGAACATCTCGTTCACATAGACCTGAAACGCGCCGTCCCGCTCGTAGAGGGTAGCGCGGCAGCGCACCACCACCCGCATCCCCTCCTCCGGGCGAAATGCCAGACGGCGGGCATCGGTGCGGAACATCACTGCTTTTACGCTGCAGGCTTCGTCCCGCAGAGAAAAGTAGCAGTGCCCGCTGCGGGCGTTCTGCACAAAATTTGCGATCTCGCCACGCAGGGCAAGATCAAACAGGCCGTCGTTCACATCCAGCAGCGTTTTGACATAATGGTTCAGCTCTGATACCGAGATCACATCAGCCATAGACCGGCCTCCCGTGCAGCAAGAATCGACACGCCGATGGCGTTATCACTGGAATACTGCCCCGGCACAAAATAGACTTGCGGCAGCCGCTGCTGCACCCATGTGCGGATGATATCGCTGCTCATCACGCCGCCGGCGCAGACCACCGGCAGACCGGGGTATTCCTTCTGCGCGGCCTTTGTCATGCGGACAACGGTATCTGCCACACAAAGCAGACAGTACTTGCAGACGTATTCCGGCGCTTTGCCGGCAGCCAGTAAAGCGTTGCACTGGTTTTCCAGTCCGGAAAGGCTGCATTGCAGTCCCTTTACGCTGGACTTGGGGCGGATCTCCTCGGTGCACTGCGCTGCAAGGCGGGAGACCTCGACTCCAGCGGGAAAGCCGAAGCCCAGCCGCACACCTACGCGGTCCACCGCCTGACCGGCGTACAGATCGGTACTGGTGCCAAGGGTGGTGATGGTACGCACCTGATCGCACAGCAAAAGATCCGTGGTGCCGCCGGAGATATGGAACAAAAGCACCTTCTGGGAGAACAGTGCCTCACCCTTTGCGGCATACAGCGCCGCAGCAGCGTGACCCTGCTGATGGGTAGTGTGGATCAGCGGAATGTCCCGTGCCGCCGCAAAGGCGGTCGCCGCACTGACACCAGCCAGAAAGCAGGGCATATAACTGCCCTCTACCGGACGTGGCTTTTGCGAAACACCCACGGCATCTATTTTTGTCAGGTCGAATTCCTGCGCCAGCTCCTGCAGCATCTCCGGCAGAGCTGCCGTATGATGGAACAGCGCATCGCTCTGCCGCAGGCCAAGCTGTCCGGCTTTTACCGGCAAAAAGCGCTTTTTTGCACAAACAACCTCCCCGGCTGTATCAAAAACTGCCAGAGAGGTTGCATAGTTGCTTGTATCGACCCCGAGCGTATAACGGCTCACTGTTCAGCCGACTCCGCGACGGCTTCATCACTCAGGCCGTGGTCGCGTGCCACAGCACCCAGCAGGCCATTCACAAACTGATAGTCCTCGCCCGCGCCGTACTTCTTGGTCAGCTCCACAGCCTCATTGATGGCAACACCGGGCTTGTTTTCGCCGCCGAACAGCATCTCGGCCACGGCCAGACGCAGCACGGTCAGGCTGACGCGGGGCAGACGCTCCATGGTCCAGTTGCGCAGATGGGCACGGATCTCGTCATCCACCTCTGCGGAATGATCGTAGTAGGTGTTCAGCAGCAGACGGCTGAAGGCGTCCACGGGATGCTCCTCGTCGTTCTCGGCGTGATTGGACAGTGCCTCGGCCAGAGGAATGTCACCGAAGGTCTGCGAAAATGCCAGCAAAAAGGCGTTTTCGCGGGCTTCTCTACGGGGCAGAATATTTTCCATAATGTTCCTTTCGCAATACAAACCCTCCCCGCCGGGCGTGCCGGGAGGAGGATCGTTTTCTGATATGATTTTTTGCTAAATTTGTTACTGCGCCTCGGCAAGGCCTGCAATGACCAGATCCACGCGGCTGACCGTCACATTAGTCATGTTCTGTACGGCAGACTTGACGTTTTCCTGTACCTTTTCGGCCACGGAGGGGATCCGTGCGCCGAACTCCATCATCAGGTGCAGAGTGATGCTGGCCGTGCCGTCCCGCATCTCTACCGCCACAGGCGGCTGGATGCTGGCAGATTCCAGCAGGTTTTTCAGCTTTTTGTTCTGCACGCCGCAGGACACCTCGGCAACGCCGTCCACTTCCAGTGCGGCACAGCGGGCGATTTTACCCACGACCTCGGTCGAAATCTGAAGGCTGCCGCCCTGAAGATCCATGTTCTGTAAATCCATTGTGCTGTCCTCCATCCAAAGGCGGTTGCGGCAGTGGTTTCAATACTCTGAAACTGGCCTGCCGTAGCTGCCTTTTTTGTTCAAACGCGCCCCTGCGCTATGCATAAAGGCACGCGGCATTCGTTTTTGATAGAGTTATTATACCATCAATGCGGGGGCAATTTCAATACTTGTTTGGAAAAGAAGATGGAAATCAGCACAGAATGGCATCCCGGCAGTGCATACAGCTTTCTGCCTGCAAGAAAAGCTGCACCTGCGCCGCCGGGGTGTCAGCATAAATAAAGAGGGCTTACTTCACCTCCACCACCGTGATATTCTGGGCGGTCACACTGCTTTTGTTCATCACCACATCCCGAATCTGCGCCACCTGTGCCGCTGTGAGCGGCTCGCCTGCCGTCATCACGGTCAGATCCGCCCGTCCCGCCTGCAAAAAGCACAGGCAGTCCGCAAAGCCCTTGGCACGCACCAGCGTCTCGATCTCGTTTTCTGCGTTCAGATCTTCCAGCCCGGCCGCCATTTGTGCGGTGTACTCCTTTTTCTCCTCGGCTGTCAGGGAGGAGGACTTCAGGCTCTTTTGCAGGGTGTCCATGGCTTCGTCATGTGCCTTTTCCCGCTTGAGACGAGCCTGTTCAAAAAAGCGGGTGCCGCTGTCGTTTGCAACGCTGACAAGCTGTGCTTCGCCATAGTTTTTGCTGGCACCGGAGACGGCTTCCGCCTCTGTGGGCAGCGCATCCGTGATGGTAGTCTCTGCTTTTGCATCCACCGGTTCTGCCGAGACCATGAGGGTGTCATCCTCTGTCTGCGGGGTAATGTCTGCCCGGGCATACTGCCAATTTAAGTAGACGGCAACGACCAGTGCCGCCGCCAGCGTCAGAGCGGTGACCCTGCGGGTGTTTCTGGAAAGTGCTCTCATAAAACGGTTCCTCCTTTGGTATTTCGGTAAGCAATTGTGGTACTTGACAAAAGCAGAGGGTCAGCGCTTGCGCTGCTCCACACAGATGCGGTTTGTGGGCAGATCCAGCAGCGAATGCAGCAGCTCCGTGATACGGGCTGCAACGCGGACATCTCCCCCGCCCTCACACAACACGGCAACCCCGCAGACCTGCGGCAGATAGGTTGTCTCAGCCAGCGCAGAGCCATCCTGTAAAAGAACGTGCGTCTCCTGCTGCTGCATATCCCCCGTCTGGGTGTCTACTGCGTAGACAGTCTCCTCCCCGGTGGACAGAGTGACCATGACCGCGGTGTGCCCCGCCCCTTGCAGCTGGCTGATCAGTTCTTCCAGCTGCTGCTCCAGCTGGGCCTGGTACTGGCTGACGGTAGCTGTTTGGGCGGTGGATACCGCCACTTTCTGCGTGGTCCCGCTGGGTAAAAGCTCCGACAGCAAAAGCAGCAGCATTGCCAGCACACCGACCACCACCGCCAGCGAGGTGCGGTTTTTGCCGCTTTGCAGAGCGTGGAAAACGGAAAGCAATTCGTTCTTTTTCATGGTGCACTCTCCTCCGCTGCCGTAGGAGCGGTGCCCAGCGTCTGCTGCAAAAAGCTGAGCACCGCCTGTTTTTGTGCAGCGGTACAGCCCGCCGGGAAGGCAGCAACAGCCTTTTTTACCACGACCTGCTGCCCGGCTTTTTCCAGCGTGACCGTCACACGAATATCCAACCCGAATTGCTGTCGGCACTGTGCAGTGCAATACTCTTCCAGTTGAGCCTTGGTTTCAGTCAGGATCTCCGTTTCCAGTGCATCCGGCTGTGCAGTGGATGTGGCCGCCGGGGCTGTATTCCCCGAAAAAGCGGTCATAACCTTGCCCGGCAGGTGCGGCAACTGCGCAAGAAGGACTGCTAAAATATATAGCCCGGCTACGGCTTTTATGCACCGGCCAGCCCAGCTTTGCCCGCCAAAAAGGCTGACCAGTTCCGCCCCGATGCACGCCATGCAGAACACTGCCGCAGCCCGCTGAAACGCCTGCATCTAACCACCCCCTGCCAGCATCAGCAGCACGATGCCCACTACAAACAACATGAAAAACAAAGCTGTAACTGCCGCCATGCAGCGCACGGCTTCGGCAAAGCATTGCAGCAGCTTATGGCAATGCTCCAACCCGCCGATCCCGGCAAGCCAGCCGCAGCAGGACAGTAAAAACAGATGCACCAGAAGCCCGAGATATAATGGCACAAATTCTGCCCCGATGCTGAGCAATGCGGCAATGCCAAGGGCGCTTTTGAGTAGCTGCATCCCGGCCAGCACTGCGTCTGCCGCGCTGCTCAGCGCCTGTCCCACAATGGGCACGCTGCCGGTCAGCAGCTGCCCCAGACGAGAGGCAGAACGATCCAGCTGCACCGTGACTACGCGCTGCAGGCTCATCAGGGCGGCGAACGCTTTACCAGCCCAGCCGATGGCCTGCCGCAGCAGCCGCCCGGTCAGAGTGCAGCCCTCGGACAGGCTTTTGCGGGAGCTGATGCCACAGGCCATGCTGATGACAAGGTAGCTGCGCAGCAGCGGCTGCAGCCAGAGGGTGACCGCCTGTGCAATAAAGCACAGCACCGTGAGCAGAAAGCCGTTTGCAGCCGCTCCGGCGTTCCATTCGCCGCCGGCTGTCAGTACACCGCTGTATACCGGCAAAAAGCCCAGCAGATAGCTTTTCCACCCGGCCATCCGGGTGCATAGGACAGCGGCAAGCTTGTCCAGCTCCTGCCACAATAAAACGCCGCAGCCACCGGCAGCCGCCAGTTCCAGCAGTGCTTTGTCGGCGGTGTCCTGTAAAAGAAATGCAAGCCCGGCCGCCAGCGATAAAAACAGCAGCACACCGGCATATTGATGCAGCACTTCCCGCAGCAATTGCACCGGTTCGGCAGCAAACAAACGCAGCAAGGTGCCCAGCGGGTCTGCCGCAAACTGCTCGGCTTGTGCAGGTGCTTTATCGAGATAGGTCTGCCACGGCGTTGTCTCTGCCGCCGCAGCTTTCAGAGCGGTTTTGCTACACAGGATGCTCAGTATTACCATGCAAATGATAAGGCCGCGTTTTTTCATCCCACCAGCCCCCAGATCGTCTGGAATATCTGTTCCAGCAGCGGCCACACCGCCGCCAGCACGAGACACCGTCCCGCCAGCCCGGCGCACCATGCAAGCGTATCCGCTCCGGCTTCCTCACAGAGGGTGCGGACGTAATCTGCCAGCAGCAAAATCCCTGCACTGCGCAAAAGACAGAAAAAAGCCTGTGCATTGGTGCGCTGTCCCAGCTGTACCATTGCTTGCAGTACCCCGCGCAGCGGCTGTGCCAGACGGAGCAGCAGCCACACCGCAGCACCCAGCGAAAGCAGCAGTGCAAACGCCGGGGAATACCGCTGCAATAGAATACCCGCAAAGGCTGCCAGCAGCAGCGCCATCAGCACCGGAAACGCCGCACTCATAGCGCAAACAAAGACCGGATCGTGGCAAACAGGGCACTGATCTGCTTGACCAGAATGGAGAGCACCACAACAAGCCCCGCCAGCGTGGTCATCATGGCCTGATCCTCCCGCCCGGAGCGGATGAGCAACTGATTGAGCACCGCTACGATGATGCCGATGGCCGCAATTTTGAACACAAGCTCGATATCCATCCGTTTCTCCTTTGTTCCGTACAGCCTTTACAAAAAGAGCAGCGCCAGCATCATGCCGCCTGCCAGTCCCAGACGGTGCGGCAGACCGGCCTGCCGCTGTGCTGTGCGGCGCGCCTGCTGTAAATAGTCCTCGAACCGCGCCGTATAGTAGCTAAGCCGTTCGCATTCCTGTGCAGCCTCTGCGCGGCCGATGCCGCAAAAGCACTCTGTAAAACAGGCGCGCTCTGCCGCAGAAAGTTGTTCCGGCGCAGGCAGCTGCTGCAATGTACCGCCGGGAGTTTGCGCCAACAGCCCCTCGCGGCAAAGCTGCCGGTAGAGACTTTGCAGATCTGACCGGCGGTACTGAATCTCCTGCCGGATGCGCTGTAATAGCTCGATAGTGCGCTGTAAAGCGGCAAGATGCAGAGTTGTTCTGGCCTGTACCGCATCCCCTGCCAGCCAACCGCACAACGGGAGCAAAAACAAGCCGAACCCGCGCAGAAGGCTGCTCATACGGCGCACACTTCCCGGATGCAGCCCGGCGTCTCCCGCCCGGCAAGGACGACCAGCTGCCGCAGCATCCCGCGTTGCAGTAATGCCTGTACCTGCGGACGGCATCGTGCCTGTGCAGCGTCCGGTGCATGGATGCTGGCAATAAAGTCCACCCCGCTGAAAAAGCCCTGTTCCAGTGCCATCGTTTCCTCCAGACTACCCAGCTCGTCCAGCAGGATCACCTGTGGTGCCAGCGTACGCAGCGCCATCTGGACGGCGCGGGCTTTATCCACTCCGCCAATGCGCTCCAACGGCGGCAGCGGCCCTTCCGGCGGGAAAAGCTCGCCCCGCTCGTCCACTACTGCTACCAAACGCTGCCGCTCAGCCAGTGTCCGGGCAATGGTGCGCAGCAGGGTGGTCTTGCCGCTGCCAGGCTCTCCCACCACCAGCAGCCCGGTAAAATGCTGCTCCAGCAGCTTGTCCAGTGCAGGCAGCAGACGGATGGTGCAGCTGCGTGCGATACGCAGGTTGAGCGAAGTGACCTTTTGCAGGGTGATGCCATGTCCTTCCCGCTGCACGAACTGCCCTGCCACGCCCACACGGTTTCCGGCAGCGGTGGTCAGGTAGCCCTCGGAAAGTTCCCTTTCATGGGTGTGCACTGAGCCGTTGCAAAGGGTGTGGAAGATCTCCTCTATTTGCAGCGCGTCCAGCCGCATTGCAGCCAATGCCGGAGGACAACCCGGCAGTGCAGAAGCAGAGCATTGCCGCCCCTGCACGGTAAATGTGACCGCACAACCTGTGCGCAGGCGCAGTTCCTGTACACGTGCTGCCGTTTGTGCGGGCAGCTGTGCCAGCGGCGCCGCAAGCCAAGTAGGAAGGGCTCTGACGGCCCGGTAATACTCGTCCACTTTGGTTTCTCCTTCCACGAAAGCTTTGTGCTAGCATTGTATGCGCTTTGTGCGTTCTTAGAACCGCGAATCAGAAAACAAAAAAGCCCCTGCAACAGCATTGCAGAAGCTTTTGAAATTATCTGTATTTCGACGTTCAGGAAAGCCGCTTTAAGTCGTTTCCGGTTCTGCCGGGGCATCCTGCAGCATGGCAAGAAATTCCTGCTCGGTCAGCACCGGCACGCCCAGCGCCTGCGCTTTGGTCAACTTGGAGCCTGCCGCCGTACCGGCCACAACATAGGCTGTTTTTTTGGAGACAGAGCCGCTGGCTTTGCCGCCGTTTTTCACGATCAGTGCTTCGGCCTCGTTGCGGGAGAGGGTTTCCAGCGTACCGGTGACCACCAGCGTTTTGCCCGCCAGTTTATCCCCCTTCGGCTCGCCCTTCCACTGCATATTGACCCCGGCGTCTGCCAGACGGTGCACAAGGTCGGTGGTGCCTTCCTTGGCAAAGAATTCCACCACGCTCTGCGCCATCACGCCGCCAAAGCCGTCGATTTGACTGACCTGCTCTGCGGTGGCTTCTCGGATGGCTTGCAGCGTGCCGAAATGCTCTGCAAGCAGCGCGGCTGCCTTATCGCCGATATTGCGGATGCCAAAGCCGAACAAAAGTTTATCCAGATTGTTTTGCTTGGAGGCAGTAATGGCCTGTAACAGATTGTCTGCGCTTTTCTCCTTGAATTTGTCCAGCTCCAGCAGCTGTTCCCGGGTCAGCGTGTAGATATCTGCTGCAGAATGCACCAGCTCCTTTTCCACCAACTGGGTGGCCACTGCCTCGCCCAAGCCTTCGATATCCATGGCATCCCGGGAGGCAAAATGAATGATATTGCGCAGCGCCTGTGCCGGGCACTCCGGGTTCACACAGCGCAGGGCGGCTTCGTCCTCCAGATGCACCACCGGCGCGCCGCAGGAGGGGCAGACCGTGGGCATGGTATAGAGCTCAGCGTCCTCCGCATGATGGGTGACTCCGATGACCTCCGGGATGATATCGCCCGCCTTGCGCACCTGAATGGTGTCCCCGATGCACAGCCCGAACTGCCGGATGAAGTCCTCGTTGTGGAGGGTAGCGCGGGCTACCGTAGTACCTGCCAGAAACACCGGGTCAAAGCAGGCAGTGGGGGTAAGCACGCCGGTGCGGCCAACGGCCACCTCGATGCTGCGCAGGGTGGTCTCCTTGACCTCCGGCGGGTATTTGAAGGCAATGGCCCAGCGCGGGAATTTGTTAGTAGAACCCATCAGCTCCCGCTGGGCAAAATCGTTCACCTTGATAACGGCACCGTCCATGTCGAAATCCAGTTTTGCACGATTCTGGCCGATGTTCTCGATCTCAGAAATGGCGTCCTCGATATCATGCACCACATGGTAGCGCGGCGACACGGGCAGGCCAAGGCTCTTGAGGTAATCCAGACTTTCGGAGTGCTTGGTCAGAGTCTTACCCCGGATCTGCTGCACATTGAACACAAAGATAGAAAGCCCACGGCTGCCGGTGATGCGGGCGTCCTTTTGCCGCAGAGATCCGGCTGCTGCATTGCGGGGGTTTTTAAAGGGCGCAGCACCTTGTAATTCCTGCTCGGCGCACAGGTGCTGAAAGGCCTTGTGGGGCATATACACCTCGCCGCGCACCTCCAGAAACTCCGGTGCATCTTTAAGGGTCTTGGGGATGCTGCGGATGGCTCGCACGTTTGCGGTAACGTCCTCGCCCACCACGCCGTCACCGCGGGTGGAGGCACGGACAAGCTGCCCATTCTCGTACTCCAAGCTACAGGAAAGACCATCGATCTTGATTTCCACGACATATTCCGGCTCTACTCCGGACTCGCGGACGCGGCGGTCAAAGTCCCGTAGCTCATCGAAGGAGAACGCATCCAGCAGGCTTTCCATCTTGACAGCGTGGGTCACCTTGGGCAGCTTGCTGCTGGCGGTGCCGCCTACCTTCTGGGTGGGCGATGTTGCTGTGACCAGCTGGGGAAACTGTGCTTCCAGCTCCTTTAATTCCCGCGTCAGGGCATCGTATTCAAAATCTTCCAGCTCCGGCGCATCCTGATCGTAGTAAAGTCGGTTGTTTTTCTCAATAACAGCGCGCAACTCTTCCACGCGCTTTTTAGCCTGTTCCAGTTCCAAATGTTCCACTCTCCTGCGATATCATTTTGCCGCCCGCCGTGCTGTTTTCCCGGCAGAAACCGTGCTGTACACCGGACACAGCAGACAAGCGGTAGTCGTTTGCATTTGCATCTTCCTTAGTATACCACATCCATGGATGGTCTGCAAAGCGTTAAATACAAATCGTATTTTCGAAGTGTTCTCATGCCTTGAAATCGATATCATAGCATATTTTGTGTTGATTTTAAATCACGCACAAAAGATACTAAACGTATACTCGTTATATTTTACATCGATAATGCGTTTTATTTTAAGTATCTTTTTGTAGTGACTTTTAGTAATTCTTTGTGCTGCTTTTTTCTGCGCAGGCACAGGCAAAAAAGAATCCCCCTCCCCGGCGCGGCAGCTTGTGCCATCCGGGAAAGGGGTACCGTTAAGTTTGCAGCTCAGGTGACCGGGATCAGCAGCCGCTGTGCCTGCGGCAGGCTGGTAAGCTCTTCCTCCAGCTGGTTTGCCGCAAGGATCTGCGCCGGGGCTACATGGAACCGCCGGGCCACTGCAAACAGCTCCTCCCCGGCCTGCGCGTAGTAGATTCGCAGAGCGATCTCGGGGTCGGTATCGGGCAGCGGGTCGCCAAGGGTGATGCTGCCGATGACCGGGCTGGTGGTGCATCCTAAAATCGCGCCCTCTGCCCGGACAGTAATCGTAGCTTCCAGTGTGCCGCCCGCACAGGTGCATTGCACGTTCTCGGTGCTCAGCCAACATTCCGGCACAAGCACCGTTTCCTCCGGCGGCGTGATGGGCAGCGGGACAGCGACCTCCAAGGTTTTCTCGTAGCTTTCCAGTTCACCGAGGGTGTTCTCCGCAAGGGCTGTTACCACCGCCTTTGCGGCAAGCACCCAGCCCTCCCCTTTTTGGACGGCCTGCTGGGGGCCATAGTGCACAAAGCAGGCCCGCAGCTGCGCCCCTGCATCCGGCAGCGGACCGGAGCCTGTGACGGTAGCGATATCGTTCAGAGTGCAGAGCAGTTGCTCTATAACGAGCGGCTGCGGCGTGAGCTCCGTTTCAAATCGGGTGGAAAAAGCATCCACTGCCACCTGCAGCTGGTAGCTGCGCCATGCCCGCAGATGCAGCATGACATTCGCCGTCAGCTGAGCGGCGGTGCTTTCCGCCTGCGACAGGGTAAAGCCCACCGGCTCTGCCACGCACAGGCAGCGGCAGTCCTCGGTAATACCTTCTAAATCTATCACCTGCTGGAAGGGCAGCGCCGCCGCCTGACTTTGCAGGGCAGTGTCCCCTTCTGCCCGCCATGCACATTGTACCCGCAGTTCCCCCTTAACCACAGCCTTTCCGGTAAGCAGCTTTACCTCAGATACACAGGCATTGCCGGTAATATCCAGTACAGCCGCCGGGGGCTTTGCAAAGACAAGCTCTCCCTCTAAGGTAACCAGCTTATCCAGCACAGCCACGCTTCGCACACCTTGCAATGTACGCAGCTGCTGCTCAATGCCGCCATCCGCCAGCGCGGTGATCACCTCGGTCTTGCATTGGGTGTGCACCGTGACCACCAGCCCATAGGCACCCCGCACCTCAATACGGCGCGGGTCTGCCGCGCGGGTGTTGAGGTACTCTGTCTGCCCTTCCACCACGGCTGTCCATGCCGTAAAGGCAAGCTCCGGCAGTTCCAGTTGCCGAGTGAAGGGCAGCTTTTGCTCGGTCTGGCACAGGCCTTTTTCCGCTTCGCTCTGATAAAACACTGTGCAGCGCAGATAGCCCTCTAAGGTAAGTCTGCCCGGCTGCAACTGCCGCTGCAGCACCACCGGGCGGACAAAGCACTTGACCAGCTTACCCACCGGCGGTAGGTCATCCGAGATGCGGATCTCGGTTTCCAGAGGAAGTTCTGCTTTTACGGTACAGCCTGCCCCGCCCTGCGGCAGCGTGTCCCGGAATATCTTCAGTTCCATGTGCAGTGCGCTCCTTTCCCTGTCCGTTTCCGTAAGAGTGTATGCAGCGGCAGGCGGCGGTATGCCGACAGCAAAAGGCCGGTGTGCAGCAGCTGCCACACACCGGCCTTTTATGGATTTAGTTCTCTTTGCGGATGCCGAACAGCTTGCGCAGAATGCCGCACAGCGCTTTCGGGCTGCGAATGACCACTACCTGCATCTCCACCCCGCCTTTCGCTCATGTTTACCCCATTATAGCGTCTGACAGGCAAAAATGTTCCGGGAAGGGTTCAATCTGCGATGGTCTCCACCACCACAAGCGCACCCTGCCGGGTGCTGACGGTGATGCAGCTTGAGCCTTCGGCGTACTCGTTGCTCACACCCAGCGGATAGCCTGCTGTGAGCACGGCATCTTCCAGCTCATAGAAGGAGCCTTTTTCGTACACACCCTCGGCGCGCCCCTCCATGGGGAAGGCCGAGAAGTAGAAAAACTCCTCCTTGGGGTAGCAGCGGCTCTCGCCCGGCAGCACAAAGGTGATGCGGGAGCGCTCGTCCTGCAAGGCGGCACGGATGCCGCGCTGCTCCAGCCCAAGACCGGTGCACAGGTTTGCAAGGGTATGCTCCACCCGCCTGCCGCCCAGTGCACCCAGCAAAAGCACCTCGTCAAAGCCCTTTTGCGCCGCGAGCTTTGCGGCATACTCGGTATCGGTGTCGTCCTTGACGTGGGGCAACACAACGATATCGTCCGCATTCTGCTGCGGACAGGGAGCGGAATCAAAATCGCCTACAATGATATCCGGCTTGCAGCCCAGCCGTTCGCAGTTGCGGTAGCCCGCATCGCAGGCAATGATAAAATCATCACTGCGCAACAGGTGTTTGAGTTCCGGCTGCACCGGGCAGGCGGAAAGGATCACACAACGGGACATTTTATTCTTCCTTCCGTTTTACACTTTCGGGCGCTGCCAGTCCTTGACATCCTTTACCTCGTCGTACATGGCGCAGTAGCTGTCGTACCGGGTCTTGGAAAGCTTGCCCTCTGCCAGCGCTGCCCGCACAGCACAACCTTTTTCGCTGCGGTGGGAGCAGCCGGTAAACTGGCACTGACCAAGATAAGGGCCAAATTCCGGGAAGGCGTGCTCCAGATTCTCCTTGGGGATGAATCCGGCGCGGTTGGCTTCCAGACTGGCAAAGCCCGGGGTGTCGGCAATGCGTCCGCCGTAGGCTTCAAAGACGGTCACCTCACGGGTGGTGTGGCGGCCGCGTCCCAACTTCTGGCTGATGGCGCTGGTCTCGCGGGCAGCATCCGGCAGCAGCGCGTTCAGCAGGGTGGATTTACCCACGCCGGAGTTCCCGCAGAAAGCGCACAATCTGCCGTTGATCCACTGTTTTATTTCGTCCAGCCCGGCACCGCTTTCGTAGTCGATGCGGATAAACGGCAGAGTGGACTTTGCGTAGGCGTTTGCCAGAAAATCCGCCTCGACAAGGTCGCTTTTGGTGCACACCACCACCGGCTGTACGCCTTTATCCACCGCAATGGCAGAAAGCTTATCCAGCACCAAGGTGCTGGGGGTGGGCTGGGTAGTGCTTGCCACAAGGAACAGCACATCCAGATTTGCCACCGGCGGGCGCACAAAAACGTTTTTACGGGGGGCGATCTGCGCAATGACCGCTGCACCGTTCTCAGTTTCCAACGTCACCTCATCCCCTGCCACAGGGGTGATCTTCTGCTTGCGGAAGATGCCGCGGGGCTTACACTCCACGATACCGTCCGGCGTTTTTACATAGTAAAAGCCGCCAATGCCTTTTACGATATAACCGTTCATGCACATCCTCCGTCAGCCCAGCAGCGAGGACCACCAGTCCAGAATACCGCCGCCTGTGGAGCTGCTGCTGGAGCTCGGCTCGCTGCTGCCGCCGGTGCTCTCGCCGCCGGTAGAGCCTTCGCCCGTGGTGCCGGAAGTGCCGTCACCGCTAGGCTGCTCCGGTTCCTGTGCCGGTGCAGCGCCCGCGCTGACCACAACGTTTACGCGGCTGTTCAGCTTTGCGGTAGCACCTGCCGCCGGGTTCTGGCTGAGCACCGTACCTGCGGGCTGGTCGCTGTATTCTTCGCTCTGGCTGCCAAGACCCAGATGGTTCTGCACCAGCAGGGTGCGGGCATCATTCACGCTCATGCCGGTAAGGGAGGGCACTTTGGTGGTGGTGGACACCTGCGGACGGCTGATATAAAGGATGACCGTAGAGCCTGCCGCTACCTGCGTACCGGCGGCAGGGTCGGTGCGGATGACCGCACCGGAGGCCACGGTGGTATCCACAGCCTGCGTGACCAGCACCGAAACGCCCAGTGCCTTGAGCTGCTGTTCGGCATCGGTCTGCACATAGTTGGTCAGATCCGGCACGGTGACATACTGGGTGCCCAGACTGACGGTCAAAGTCACGCTCTGACCCTCGCGGACGGTGCGGCCAGACACCGGCGACTGCTTATAGATATAACCGGCAGCGTAGTTGCTGTTGTACTCTTCTTCCCACTCCGGGGAGATCTGGCCGGATGCGATCTGATCCGTGGCCATGGCCTGATCCTTAGTCATGCCGATATAGTCTCCAAGGGTGACATCGGCTTTGTTGTTCATCAGGTTGGAGGAATCGTTCAGGATCATCCAGCACAGTGCCATGCAGGCCAGTGCAAAGGCAATGGTGATGCCGAACAAGGCAGGCAAAAAGACGGTACGGCGCTTTTTGCCCGACCTGCTCTTGCCGTTTTTGCGGGGGGCTGGCTGTTCGTTCTGACGGATCGCGCGGTTCTGGTTCATGGTACGTTTCACCACCTTTTCGGGTGCTTCTTCTGTAATATACTGATATTCAAACAGCACGGAAGGGTTCTGCACATAGGTATCCAGTGCTTCCAGCATCGCCCGTGCCGAGGGGTAACGGTTCTGAGGGAGCTTCGCCATGGCCTTTTCGGTGATCTCCACCAGCGCATAGGGCACCTCCGGTGCCAGTTCATGCAGCGAGCGGGGCTCGTCCGAGATCTGCTTGATGGCGACCTCCACCACATCATCGGCATCAAAGGGCAGATGACCGGAGAGCATCTCGTACATCATGACGCCTACCGAGTAAATGTCACTGGTGCAGTCGGTCTCGTCCCCTTTTGCCTGCTCCGGGCTGATATAATGCACGCTGCCCATCGCCTTGCCGGCCAGCATCTGGTTATCTGCCCGGGAAATACGGGCGATGCCGAAGTCCATCATGCGCAGCTGGCCGTTATCCAGCAGCATAATATTCTGGGGCTTGATATCCCGGTGCACGACGCCGTTGGCGTGGGCATGCTCCAGCGCCTTGAGGATCTGGGAGATGAAGTGCACGGTCTCCCGGCTGGAAAGCTTGCCGCCCCGCTCGTTGAGGTACTCCCGCAGGGTCATGCCGTCCACATACTCCATGACGATATACTGCAGATGGTCGTTGACCGAAACATCGTACACCTTAACGATATTGGGGTGGTTCAGCAGCGAGATAGCCTTGGATTCGTTTTTAAAGCGGCGCACAAGATCCGGGTCGTGCATATACTCCTGCCGCAGCACCTTAACCGCCACCACAGTCCCGGCGGGCACAGGACCGTTCTGCCCTCGCATGACCGCCTTATATACATTGGCCATACCGCCGGAGCCGATCAGCTCCTGCACCTCGTACAGGCCGTCCAGTCTTTTACCGATCAGGTTATCCATGGCGCACCTCCATCGGCTCTATCCCCACCAGCAGGGCGGTGATGTTGTCCGGACCGCCGTTTTCGTTAGCGGTGCGGATCAGAGCATCCGGCAGGTCGTAAAAAGACCCGCTGCGCAGCAGCTGTTCCAGCTGCTCCATAGGCACAGCATTGGTCAGACCGTCCGTGCATAGCAGCAGAACATCCCCTGCCTGCAGCGCCACGGTGGTGAACTCCGGCTCCAACCGGTAGTCCACGCCCAGTGCCCGGGTAATGATGTTTTTCTGCGGGTGATGCTCTGCCTGCTCCTGTGTGATGGTGCCGCAGTCCACCAGCTCCTGTACATAGGAGTGGTCGTGGGTCAGCTGCGCCAGTTTACCATCCCGGTAGAGGTAGGCGCGGGAATCGCCCGCGTGGCTCAGATAGGCATTGCCGCCGCGCACCAGAGCGCAGACAGCGGTGGTGCCCATACCGGCCAGAGACTCCTCCCGCAGTGCCTTCTGGAACACATAACGGTTGGCGCTGAGCAGTGCCTTCTTTAAAAAAGTCTCCTCTTCGCCGGGGATGCACTGGCTGTACTGCTCCTGAAAGCAGCGCTCGATGACGCTGCACGCACACTGCGAGGCTTCCCGCCCGCCGCGTGCGCCGCCCATGCCATCGCACACCAGCGCCCAGGCTGCATCGCCGGGCAGCTCCCCGGCACGGTAGTCATCCTGATTGTCCTGCCGGACGCGTCCTACATCCGTTTTTCCTGCAAGTTTCATAGGTTTCTCCCTCTATTTATGCCTTGCCGTTCATTTCGTCGCGGCGTAGCTGGCCGCAGGCGGCACTGATCTCGCTGCCAAGGCGGCGGCGCACCGTGGCGTTTACGCCAAGGCTTTCAAGCTTTTGCTGGAACCGGCGCACATTGGCCGCATCCGTAGCGGAATACGGGCTGCCGTCCACCGGGTTGATGGGGATCAGATTTACATGCGCGCCCATGCCCCGGATCAGGTCTGCCAATTGCTTTGCGCAGACATCAGAATCATTGACACCGCGCACCATGGAATATTCAAAACTGACCCGGCGGCCGGTGGTCTCCTGATACCGGCGCACCGTCTGGATCAGCTGCTCCACCGGGTAGGCATCGTTGACCGGCATCATGCTGCTGCGGATCTGGTTGGTAGGTGCGTGCAGCGAGATGGAAAGGGTAAGCTGCAGCTTTTTCTCCGCCAGCTGGTCGATTTTGGGGACAAGACCGCAGGTGGAAAGGCTGATATTGCGCATGCCGATATTGACGCCCTCGGGCGAGGTGATATTTTCCAAAAAGCGCATTACCTCGTCAAAGTTATCCAGCGGCTCGCCGATACCCATAAGCACGATATGCGAGATACGCTCGCCGATATCCTTTTGGGCGGTGTAGATCTCGGAGCAGATCTCGCCCGCTTCAAGGTTGCGCACCCGCCCCGCCTGTGTGGAGGCGCAGAACCGGCAGCCCATGCGGCAGCCCACCTGCGTGGACACGCACACGGTATTGCCGTAGTGGTAGCGCATGACAACGGTCTCGATGCAGTTGCCGTCCGCCATGCGCAGCAGATACTTCACAGTACCGTCCTTGGCCTCCTGACGACGCTCGATCTGCGGTGCAGCGATATAAAAGGTTTCTTCCAGCTTTGCCAGCAGGGTCTTGGGCTGGTCGGTCATGGCAGAAAATTCGGTGACCAGTTTCTGGTGTACCCAGTGGAAGATCTGCTTTGCCCGAAAGCCCGGCTGCCCCAGAGCTTTCAGCTCTGCGGTCAGCTCTGCCAGCGTCAGGGAAGAAATACAGCGTTTTTGTTCCATTCTGTTCTCCTATAACAGGATACGACCCTCAGAGAGTCGTGGTTATTGCGTTCCGGCGGTTTTTTGCAGCACACACAGGAAAAAGCCGTCCATGCCGGTGCGAGTGGGCACTGAGAGGCAGCCGTACTCCCCTGCCGTCATCCCGGCGGGCAGTGACACATCCGGTGCGCAGACCGCAAATTTCGGGTGGCGCTGCAAAAAGGCTGCGATCTGCTGCTGATTTTCTGCCGGGTCGATGGTGCAGGTGGAGTAGACCAGTCGCCCGCCCGCCTTGAGCAGCGCCGCAGCGGTATCCAGAATTGCCGCCTGTGTGGCAAGCAGTTCTGCCTGCCGGTCAGCTTCCAGCTTTTTATAGCGCAGATCCGGCTTTTTTGCCAGAATGCCCAAGCCGCTGCAAGGCACATCCGTCAGGATGCGGTCTGCCATGGGCAGTGCAGGGTTCGGCTTTGTGGCATCATTACAAAGGGTATGCACCCCGGTAAAGCCCATGCGGTCTACCGCGGTGCGGATCAGCCCCACACGATTCTCTGCCGCATCGCAGCTGTACAGTGTTCCTGTGCCCTGCATCTGCTCGGCCAGCAAAATCGTCTTGCCGCCGGGGGCTGCGCACAGGTCCAGCACCGTCTCGCCGGGGGCTGCCCCCACGCAAAGGGCTGCCAGCTGACTGGCCTGCCCCTCCACATGGTAGTAGCCCTGCCGGAACAGCTCGTTATCTGCCGGGCTGCCCGCGAACCGTGCCAGCACACTGCCTGGCACGATGCCCTGCCGCACCTCTGCTACGCCCTGCTCTGTAAGCAGCGCACACAGCTGCGCAGCGCTGGCCTTGAGGGGGTTTGCACGCAGACTGGTCAAACCGCCATCGGCCTGATAGGTCAGGATGCCCAGTGCTTCATCCGGGTAGTTTTTGTGGAGGAATTCTGCCACATCCAGCCCGGCAGAGCCTAAAACCATCAGGCGCTGGATCTCGTCTGTAAAGACGGCAGCGTCTAAATCATAGCCGCAGGCCTTGCGCAGCACAGCGTTGACAAGGCCGGAAGCGCTGGATTTTTTAAAGGTGCGGGTCAGCTTGACCGCTTCGTTCACCGCAGCGGAGACAGGCACCTGCATATAGCGCGCCTGTGTCAGTGCAGCGCGCAGAATCTCCCGCACGGGTGCATCCAGCTTTGCCAGACCCTTGGGCAGAAACTGCTCCAGAATATAGTCCAGCGTGCCGCGGTGCTCCAATACGGTGTAGAAGATAGCGCTTGCAAAAGCCTTATCCCGGCCTTCCAGCTTCTGGCGCTTGAGTTCTGCGTCCAGCACCAGATTGGAAAAACCATCCTGCTCCTGCCGTACCAGTGCGGCAACTGCTGCCGCACGCGGATTTGCCGCCATCAGAGGCTATCCCCCATTTTCAGGCGCAGACCCGCTGCAAAGGCGGTGCCATCCATGGGCTTTTTGCCCTCCGGCACAACTTCCAGCAGCTGGATAGCACCCTCGCCGCAGGCTATGGTCAGAGGCTTTGTAGCCAGCACAGTACCGGGAGCTTCACCGTTGGCGGCAGCCACGCGGCAGGACATCACCTTAAGCTTTTTGCCGCCGGAAGTGATAAACCATGCACCCGGCCAAGGGTTCATGCCGCGCACCCAGTTGTGGATATGGGCGGCAGTGTCGGTCAGGTGGAACTCCGCCATCTCCTTGTTCAGCATGGGGGCAAGGGTGGCGTTTTCGTGTTCTTGCGGCACAGCTGTCAGAGTGCCTGCGGCGATTTGGGAAATGGTCTCGCACAGAGCTTCGGCACCCACAGCGGTAACTCGGTCGAACAGTTCGCCGCTGGTCTCCTCGGGGTCGATGGCGATTTTTTTGCAGTACAGCACATCGCCGGTATCCAGTCCCTCGTCCATCTGCATGATGGAAACGCCGGTCTCGGCATCGCCGTTCAGCACCGACCACTGTACCGGGGCGCTGCCGCGATATTTCGGCAGCAGCGAAACGTGCAGGTTGATACAGCCATAGCGGGGCATTTCCAGCACGGACTTCGGCAGAATGCAGCCATAGGCCACCACCACGATCAGATCCGGGGCGAGGGCGCGGATGTTTTCATCCTCGCTGCCGTCCCGCAGGGTGCGGGGCTGGAACACAGGTGTGCCGTGCGCCAGAGCAACCTCCTTGACCGGCGGCGCGGTGAGCACCTGCTTGCGTCCGACGGGCTTATCCCGCCGGGTGTACACGGCACAGATATCGTGCCCGGCAGCATACAGAGCTTTCAGGCACTCAGCAGCAATATCCGGCGTGCCCATGAACAAAATGCGCATCAGTTGTTTCCTTTCGCTTCGCGGGCGGCCTTTTTGCCTTCCTCGGTATCCTCGTAGAAGTACTCACTGGACTCCATGATGGTGATGCCATCCAGATGGTCGTTCTCGTGCTGGATGCAGCGACCCAGCAGGCCGTCAGCTTCCAGCTCGAACCATTCGCCGTTGCGGTCCTGCGCACGCACCTTGACGGCAACGGGGCGGGTCACAGCGCCGTTGTGCCCCGGGAAGGACAGGCAGCCCTCGTAGGCCGTCTCCTCTTCCTCGGAAACGGCAAGGATCTCAGGGTTGACGAAGTCAATGAACTTGTACTCGTAATCCTCGGGGATCTCCTCCGGGGCGTCGGTGGTGTCCCACACCACGAACAGGCGGCGCATCATACCCACCTGCGGGCCAGCCAGACCCACGCCGTCGGCAGCGATCATGGTCTCGCGCATATCGTCCAGCAGGGTGGCCAGACGGTCGTCAAAGTTGGTCACAGGGCGGCAGACTTTGTTCAGGATGGGGTCGCCTTCTTTAACAATATTACGGATAGCCATAATGGTACCTCCAGTTTTATCAGATGTCGCCGTCCGAGTGCAGGTCTACCACGACCGATGCACGGGACGGCAGTTTTTCTTTTTCATACAGTGCCAGCGTGCTGCGCACGAGGTCGCGGAAGCGGCGGTCGTTGCGGCACTTAACGGTAAGCTTATAGCGGTAGGTGTCGTTGATCTTTTCAATGCTGCCGGGCGTAGGGCCCAGAATGCGCAGGGGCAGATCCGGCTGCTTGGCCGCCTGCTGCCCTAAAATCGCCGAGAAACGGGCAGCGGCACGCGCCACCTCATTCTCCTTTGCACCGGCAAAGCCGATGACGCACAGCCCACAGAAAGGCGGGTACAAGCCGAGCTTGCGGTAAGCGATCTCCTGCTCGTAGAAGGCGTCGTAATCCTGTGCAGCGGCAAGGGTGAGCACTGGGTTGTCTGGGTCGGTGGTCTGGATGATGGCAAAGCCGGGCTCTTTTGCGCGGCCGCTGCGTCCCACCACCTGTGTGATCAGGCTGAACACGTTCTCGTATGCCCGGAAGCCCTGCGCAAACAGCAGCGAATCGATGCCCAGAACACCCACAAGGGTCACGTCCTCGAAGTCCAGACCTTTTGCCACCATCTGGGTGCCCACCATGATGTCGTATTCATGCGCTGCAAATTTGGCAAGCAGCTTTTCGTGGGCGTCCTTGGCGGCGGTAGAGTCCTGATCCATGCGCAGCACCCGTGCCTCCGGGAAGAGCTTTGCCAGTTCCTCCTCGGCCTTCTGGGTGCCAAAGCCCCGGTACTGCAGCTTGCCACCGCAGGCCGGGCAAAGGGTGGGCGGCGGCTCCTGCTGGGAGCCGCAGTAGTGGCACAGCACCTTATGCGCTGATTTGTGGTACACCATGGGCACGCTGCACTTGGGACACTTGAGCACCTCGCGGCAGTCCTCGCACTGGGCAATGGTCTGGTAGCCCCGGCGGTTGAGCAGAAGGATAGTCTGCTTTTCTGCCTCCAGATTGCGGTGGATGGCGTCCTCCAGTGCAAGGCTGATCTCACGGGGGTTGCCCGCAGCCAGCTCTGCCCGCATATCCACGATCTGCACGCTGGGCAGCGGATTGCCGCCGTAACGCTTGGTCAGCCGCACCAGCTGGGTACGTCCATTCTGCGCAGCGTAAAAACTCTCGGTGCTGGGGGTGGCGCTGGCCAGAAGCAGCAGGGCACCGTTTTCGGCGGCACGCTGCCGGGCGACCTCGTGGGCAGAGTAGCGCGGCGCGGATTCCGACCGGTAGGTGTGCTCCTGCTCTTCGTCAATGATGATAAGGCCGATGTTTTCCAGCGGCGAAAACACTGCGCTGCGGGTGCCGACCACGATATCTGCGCCGCCGTCCTGGATCATCTGCCATTGCAGTAGGCGCTCGGTGTGGTTGAGCGCAGAGTGCTGCACCGCCACGCGGCGGCCGAACTGCCCTTTTAGCCGCAGGATCATCTGCGGGGTCAGGCTGATCTCCGGCACCAGCACTAGCGCCTTGCGGCCAAGTTCCAGACAGCGGGCAATCAATTTTAAAAATACCAGCGTCTTGCCGCTGCCGGTAACGCCGTACAGCAGCGCCGAATGGGGCGCGGCATCTTCTAGCTTGGGCAGTAGCGTGTCGTAAGCAGCTTGCTGCTGTTCGGTGAGGGTAATGGGGTCGTTGCGCAGCGGGATGGAGGCGTACAGGTCGATGGACTTATTCACCTTGCTGCATTCCAGCACACCCTTGGTGCACAGGTTATCCAGCACCGCGCGGCTGATGCCCTTATCTTCCAACTCGTTCAGAGTGCGCGGGCCGCCGCTCAGCAATGCCACCGCTGCCAGCTGCTTTGCCGTAGGCTTTGGCTTTTGCGGCAGCGTGCTCACAAGCTTGTAGGCATTTTCGGTGTGACGGGTAAGCTGCTTTTGCAGCACCGGGGTCACACCGTCTGCCGCCACAGCGGGCTTATACTGCGCACCATACGGAATGACCGCCTTGACGGCCTCATAGTAGGTGCAGAAGGTGCGCTCCTTTAAAAAATGCACCAGCCGCAACAACTCCGGTGTCAAGCAGGCCGAGGCCGGGGCTACGTCGAACAGATATTTGAGCTTGGAGTGCTCCGGCTCAGCATCGCAGGCCAGTACCACGCCCATGCGGGCGCGGCTGCCCTTGCCAAAGGGCACCAGCACCATGCTGCCCAGACGCACCGCATTCTGGTGCTCCGGCAGAACAGCGTAGGTATACAGTTTATCAAAATGGAAGGTCGCATTGCTGACGGCAACGCCTACCGTCTTGGGCATTCGTCCAACTCCTTCAACGCTTGATTTTTAGCCTTGCAGCCCGGCGCGCTGGCAGATGACCTGATACAGCTCTGCGGCGCAAGGCTCGATCTGATTATTGACCAGCTTTACGGTAAACTTATCCTGCTCGGCCAGCTCCTGCCGGGCAGTGGCAAGACGTTCCTGAATGCTTTCCTCAGTCTCGGTGCCGCGGCCGCGCAGGCGATGCTCCAGCTCCTCCACAGAGGGCGGCAGCAGGAACACGGTGGTAGCGCCCGGGAACATCCGGCGGATGTTGGCAGCGCCGTGCACATCGATGACCAGCACGACCACCTTACCAGCTTCCAGCCGCTTTTCCACCTCAGATTTCAGGGTGCCGTAGTAGTTGCCGTTATAGAAGTTGTGCTCCACCACCTGATCGTTTTCCAGCAGCTGCTGGAACTGCTCGCGGGTGCGGTAGTAGTAGTCCACACCCTCCTGCTCGCCGGGGCGCGGGGTGCGGGTGGTGGCAGAGACGGTCTTTTCGATCTCGGGGTGTGCCTCGCGCAGTGCCTTGACCACGCTGTCCTTACCAGTACCGGCTGCACCGGAAACTACAAACAGAAATTTATCATTCGCCATGAGATGCTTCTTCCTCCATTGATGTTCTGCCCTCCTGCCCTGCGGCGCGGCTTGCCACCGTTTCGGGCTGAAGAGCGGACAGCACGACGTGATCGGAGTCCATGATGAGCACCGCACGGGTGCTGCGGCCATAAGAGGCATCGATCAGCATTCCCCGCTCGCGTGCTTCCTTCACCAGACGCTTGACCGGTGCAGAGTCCGGGCTGACGACTGCCACCACGCGCCCCGCACTGACCATATTGCCAAAGCCGATGTTGATGAGTTTCATAGGCTCCTCCACAACATATTATTCCAGATTCTGGATCTGCTCGCGGATCTTTTCGATCTCCGCCTTCATATCCACCACAATGCGGGTGATATCCAGATCCTGACACTTGGAGCCGATGGTATTGGTCTCGCGGTTCAGCTCCTGCGTCAGGAAATCCAGCTTGCGGCCCACAGGCTCGTCCAGCTGCAGGATATCGCGGTACTGCGCAATGTGGCTGCGCAGACGGACAGTTTCCTCATCCACGGCAGTCTTATCACCAAAGATGGCGGCCTCGGTCAGCACACGGGCATCATCAATGTCGCGATCCTGCAGAATGACCTTGAGCTTTTCGTACAGGCGGTTGGTATAGTTTTCTACCCGGCCTGCACTCAGGCTCTCCACCTTGCCGACGCACTGTTCCAGAAACACAAGACGGCTTTCCACGTCTGCCTTCATCTTGGCGCCCTCGGCAGCGCGCATCTCCACAAAGCGATCCAGTGCCTGCGCGGTAACGGCAGACACATCCTGCCACAGCTGTTCCTCGTCCACATCGGCGTGGCGGGTGGTCAGCACATCCGGGAAGCGGGTCAGAACGGCGGTGGACACATCATTTTTGACCCCCAGCTGCTCGGACAAGTCCCGCATGGCCTGCTGATAGCTGCGGGCAAGTTCCATGTTGACGGCGACCACGGTATCTGCCGCGTCCACATTCTGCACGGTCATGCTAAGCTCTACCTTACCGCGGGAGATCCGCTGGTTGAGCTGTTTTTTCAGGCGGCTGTCCAGAGAACTGCAGGTGCGCGGGATGCGGGAGGAATACTCGAAATAGCGGGAGTTCACGCTGCGCAGCTCCACAGTGATCTCGCGGCCATTGAGTACGGCAGTCCCCCTGCCGAAACCGGTCATGCTTAAGATCATACTAGCTCCTATTCTTTTGCAGTTTAACTTCGGTTTTTCTGTATAGGTATCCGCTTTGGGCACACAAGCCCATGTTACGATACATATAGCATCATTTTACTATTCTTTTCTAAAAAATTCAAGGTGCAGACTGCCTCCGCGCAAAAAACACAATTCCCATTTTTTACTGCTGCGCAGTCAAAATAACATGACTGCGGCAGTTACTACCTTTTGGCAGCTTTTCGCTGTAAAAATTATAACCCTGCGTTTTCACGCAGGGCTATAACATCAGTTCGTCTTATAAACGCAGGTCACGCTGGTTTGCAGGATATCCGCGTTAAGCAGCGTGCGCTCCACCCAATGGATGTTGTCCGCAATGGTATCCAGAGAGACCTCGTATTCCTTGGCAATGCTTTCCATCGTGCGGTACTCGTAGCGATAGATCAGGGTCAGAATGAGCTTGTCCATCATAGAGATCTTGGTAAAACGGGTCTTGCGCTTGTGCTCCTGACGGTAAGCCTCATGCAGGGCCTGAAGCATCCGGTCAAATTCCAGCTTTGAAATGCCAAAATACAGTTGATAATCCTGCTCCTGAAACTCAGCAATGCGCTGCTCCGGGATGCTTCGCATAGCATTTTCCTCCACATCATTTGTTGTATTGTACGGCTATACCAACCATTATAAAAGGTATTAGGCTGCAAGTCAATGTGTAAGCAGAAGTTTTTCCGGTATTACGCGACAGAGTGCGCCCTGCACCTTTGCCGACTGCACAAAAAAGGGCTGCCGCACAGCATTTTGTGCAGCAGCCCTGAAAGGGACTTATTTATCAGACAGGATGGGACTGGTTGGTGTAGTCCACATGATCACCGTCCACGCCCTGCTTTTTAGCATTGCGCTTATCGAAGAACTTGGGTGCGACCTGCGGGAACATTGCATAGGTCAGAACGTCCTCTTCCTGCGTTGCCCACTTGGCAGCTTCGGCCTTCAGCTTGTCCATCTCGGGAGCAAGCGTGTCGGCAAAGCGGCAGGTAATGGGCTGCTCGTCGCCAAGGATCTTCTTGGTGAACTCGGGCTTGATGGGAGCGGGAGTCTTGCCGTAGTCGCCGTGGACCAGACCCTTAAACTCCTTGGTAACCATCTTGTAGCGCTCGCCCATGATGACGTTGAACACAGCCTGCGTGCCAACGATCTGGCTGGTGGGGGTGACCAGCGGCGGATAGCCTGCATCCTCACGGACGCGGGGGATCTCGGCCAGCACTTCGTCCAGCTTATCTTCCTTACCGGCATCCTTTAGCTGCTTGAGCATGTTGGAGAACATACCGCCCGGCACCTGATACAGCAGAGTGTTGGCGTCCACGCCCAAGCTCTTGGGGCTGATCTGGCCGTTGGCGATGTACTTTTCGCGCAGCTTTGCAAAGTAAGCGCGCACAACATTCAGCTGCTTCAGATCCAGACCGGTGTCGTAGTCGGTGCCCTGCAGGGCAGCCACCAAGCTCTCGGTGGGCATGTGGCTGGTGCCAAGGCTCAGGGGGCTCATAGCGGTATCGACGATGTCGGCACCTGCCTCGATGCCCTTGAGGATGGACATGGAAGCCAGACCTGCAGTGTAGTGGCTGTGGATATCCACAGGGATGCTGACGGTCTCCTTCAGCTTCTTGACCAGATCATAGCAGGTATAGGGGGTGAGCAGACCGGCCATATCCTTGATGCAGATGGAGTTTGCGCCCATCTCTTCCAGAGTCTTAGCGTAGGCTGCAAAGTACTCGTTGTTGTGCACAGGGCTCAGGGTGTAGCTGATGCAGCCCTGCACATGAGCGCCCTCCTTGTTGGCAGACTTGATGGCGGTCTGCAGGTTGCGGGGGTCGTTCAGAGCATCGAAGATGCGGATAACGTCGATGCCGTTGGCAACGGACTTCTGTACAAAGTACTCCACAGCGTCATCTGCGTAGGGACGGTAGCCCAGCATATTCTGGCCGCGGAACAGCATCTGCAGCTTCTGGTGGGGCAGCTCCTTGCGCAGGATGCGCAGACGCTCCCATGGGTCCTCGTCCAGGAAGCGGATGCAGCTGTCGAACGTAGCGCCGCCCCAGCACTCCACGGAGAAGTAGTTGATCTTGTCCATTTCGGGCAGAATGGGGCGCATCTCGTCCATGGTCATACGGGTAGCCAGCAAAGACTGGTGCGCATCACGCAGGACGACCTCGGTCACCTTGATCGGCTTTTTTGCCATGGTTGTCACCTCTTCCTTAGTTCATGGAAACCAGAACGTCACCGGAGTTGACGGTATCGCCCTTGTTCACGTTGATGGAAGCCACAGTGCCATCCTGCGGAGCAACGATCTCGTTCTCCATCTTCATGGCCTCAAGGATGACCAGCACGTCACCGGCCTTGACAGAAGCACCGGCAGCGACCTTGACATCCAGAATGTTGCCGGGCATGGGAGCCTTGACGGCAACAGCACCGGCAGCACCGGCAGCTGCCTTGGGAGCAGCTGCGGGAGCGGGAGCGGCCTTGGGTGCGGCGGGTGCTGCGGGAGCAGCGGCAACAGGAGCAGCGCCTGCGGCGGTTTCCTCGACGGAAACGCTGTAAGCAACACCATTGACAGTAATATTGTAGTACTTCATGGAAGGATCCTCCAATTCAAAATCGAGCTCAATTTATGTAGTTTCGGACGCTTACAGGGCCATGTTGCCATGCTTCTTGGGCAGGCGGGCGGCGCGCTTGGTGCTCAGCAGCTCCAGTGCGGCCACAACGCTGGCGCGCACATTGGCGGCATCGCAGCTCATATCGGCAGCACCGGCAGCCACTGCGCTGGCAGCGCTGCACACCTCAGCGGTGTAGGCAGCAGCCTTGGCCTTGGTGGCGGCAATGATGTTGTCGGAAGCATCGATCTCGTCCTTGTACAGCACGCTGACAGCGGCGCTGGGCTCCAGTGCGCTGACGGTGCAGCCGGTCACAGCAATGCGCAGGTCGGCAGCAGCCAGAGTGGTGTAAACAGGGCCAACAGCCTTGCCAGCCAGCACAGCCACCTTTGCGGTGGTAGCATCGGCGTAGGTAGCGGCCAGACGGGCAGCCTCGCGGATGCCGCCAGCCACGTCATCGGTAACGCTGGGCACAAAGCCCTCGGTGTCCACGATGGTGACCACAGGCACGCTGAAGGCATCGCACAGGCGCACAAAGCGGGAAGCCTTGGCTACGCAGTTGTGGCACAGCTGCTTGCCGGTTGCCACAACGCCCACGGCGTTGCCGCCGATGGTTGCAAATGCAGTGTAGACAGACTTGCCAAAGCCTGCATACAGTTCCACAGCGCTGTCCTTATCGATCACAGCGGCAGCAGCCTTTGCGGGCTCGGCACCGGCAGCCAGAACAGCGGTGGGCTGCTCGAACTCAAAGATTGCCGGGCCGGTCAGGTTGTTGGCGGGCAGCAGACCCACGATATGAGCAGCCTTTTCAGCAGCCTCTGCGGCATCGGCGGCCACGATGGAAGCTACACCTGCCTTTGCGGCAGCAGCGGCGCTGCCTGCATCGGCGACCTTATCGCCCTTGGCAGCGGAGGTGAACGGAGCGGTGAAGAACAGCTCTGCGCCCTCGGCCATAATGCAGACATCTGCGTTGGCAGCGCTCAGAGCGCTGGTGCCGCCGCAGACGCCCAGAACAACGGCCACCTGCGGAACAACGCCGGAGACCTTTGCGATCTGTGCATTCAGCTTTGCGCTGGCGGTCAGCACGTCCAGACCCTCGGCCAGCTTTGCACCAACCGAGTTATAGAAAGTGACCACCGGGCAGCCGGTCTGTGCAGCCATTTCCAGAACCTTGATGTTCTTTTCAACATCCTTTACGGTGACAGCCTCGCCGTTCTGATAAACAGCGTAAGCCTGCTGACCTGCAGCATAGCCGCAGGCAGCGCTCACTGCACCATCAGCAAACAGTGCAGTGTATTCCCCGTCATCGAAGAACTTGGCGAGGATTTCTCCCTTATTGATCTTTGAAGCCATAATTAGACCTCCTGGTTGTCTGTGTGAGCTTTCAAAATTATATTTATTATACAGAAGCTGGCAAAAAAATGCAAGGGATTCTATAAAAATCCATGCGATTCAACATCCATCGCTTATGGAAAGCCAAATTTTTAACGATTCATCGTTTTGCACGTTTTATCTGGGTAAATCATCATTTTGCGGATGTAGAAATTTTCCCGGTTTTTTTGGCGAAACTGCACCCGTCTGCTGCGTTTTCTTTCCCGTCTGTTTATGTTACACTATGGTTACAAAACATAGATTGCCGGGCAATCTGCCAAACTGTACTTATACAGCGCATGAGAACTGCCCGGTAAAAAATGAAAAAGAGGTTGAAGCTATCTTGAAGCGATTCTCTGCCAAGCTCCGGCAGCAGGAGCAGATCTACCGTTCCCTGCACGATGCTGCCCGTTCCCTGCTTTCGCCAAAAGGACGGGTATTTCTGCTTTTTCTGTTGTTTTATAAGGTATTGACAAACCTCCTGCTCGTACCGGCGTTGCAGCTGATCTGGGCGCTGACGCTGCGGTTCGCGCCCATCCGCTACCTCAACAACAAGACGGCTTCCCGCATCTTTGCCTCCCCTGCCATTATCGGGTGCCTTGCTGTGCTGGCGGTGCTGGCAGCTTTCTGGAGTTTGTACGAGGTCGCCACGATGCTGCAGCTACTGACACGGATACGGCACGGGGAACCGCTGCGGGCAAGGGCGGTGTTCCGGGATGCCTTTTGCAGCCTTGTGCGGGTGTTTCTGCCGCAGAACATCCCGCTGCTGCTGTATGGCGTTGCCCTGATCCCGTTGACGAACTTTTTTCTGGCAGTAAACCATCTGACCCAGTTTGCCGTACCGGAATATCTTTGGGGACTGCTGAAAGCGCGCGCTGCCAATCGTTTTCTATTTGCTCTGGCAGTGCTTTGTGTGCTGGCACTGCTGCTGGACGGACTGGTAGTGCTGCCAAAATTTCTGCTGGAACGCAAAAGCTTTGGCTGTGCGTTTGTGGAGAGTCTGCGGATTTTGCGCAGCCGTACCGGGCAGCTGCTTGCACTGGCACTGCGCTGGATGCTGACCGCAGCTGCGCGCACCGGGCTGATGCTGCTGTGCGGGGCAGCACTGTTCTATTGCGTTATCCTTGGTGTCGGCTTCGCCGGCACTGCTGCCCTGCTGGCACTCTCCCGCGCGGCACTGCTGATTGGGCTGCCGTTCCTTTGCCTGCTCATGGACTGTGCCATGACGGCGGCGCAGAGCACCCTTACAGAGGTACTGTACGAAACGACCCACCAGCCCGATGCAATACTGCCGACCGTTTCCGGTGCATTCCCTGCCCCGCACCGCGAACAGACGGTACTGGCCGGGATGATGGCCTGCGCCGCGCTGGTCACCTGCGGCGTGGCGGCGGTGTATCTGCTGTTTCCGCAAACGCAGCCGCTGCAAAGCGTGCTGGGGCTTGCCGACCCGGTAATCACCTACCACCGGGGTTATTCCTCCCGTGCGCCGGAGAATACCATGGCTGCCTTCGAGGCCGCGCTGGAAGATGGCAGTCCCCGCATTGAGCTGGACGTGCAGATGACCGCTGACGGCGTGGCTGTGGTGACCCACGACACCAGCCTGCGCCGGTGCACCGGCTACAACGCCAACATCTACGACCTGACCTATGCACAGGTGCAGCAGCTGGATGCCGGGCGCTGGTTCCATCGGCAGTTTATAGGCACCTATATTCCAACGCTGGAAGAGGTTCTGGCACTATGCAAGGGTAAGGCAGAGCTGAACATTGAGATCAAGCCCAGCACCTTTACGCCGACATTGGAGGCCGAAACGGTGCGGCTGATCCACGCATACGACTACGGCGCGGACTGCGTGGTCACCTCCCAGAGCTACGAGACCCTGTGCAAGGTGAAGGAGCTGGACCCGGAACTTACCACAGGGTATATTCTGGCGCTGGGCGTGGGCACTTACTACGACCTGCCTGCCGCAGACTTTTTCAGCGTAGAGTCCACCTTTATCACCGCCGGTATGGTGCAGCAGATCCATCTGCGCGGCAAGACCATCTCTGCATGGACTGTCAACCGTCAGCAGGATGCCGAAAAGCTGTTGCAGCTTGGCGTGGACGACCTGATCACCGACAAGCCTGAGATCATTGCGCCGCTACTGGCACGGGACAAGGCGCTGGATAACCGTCTGCTCTGGCTGCGGGATCAGCTTCAGGAGCTATTCACCGTGCCGGACGCTGAAGAAGCGATAGATGTAGAGGAGACTATCGAGGACGCCATTGAGGATCCCGAAGAGGTTTTGGACGAGGCATAAGCGGAAGATTTTTTACAGTAATACCGGGCAGCCCGCAGGCTGCCCGGTATTGCATTTTCACAAACAAAAAGGGGAGCCGCAGCACCCTGTTACAGGTACTGCGGCTCCCCTTTTGTCTTTGGAAGTTTAAATTACTTCACCATGCTTGCAACTTCAGATGCGAAGTCGTCAGCACGCTTCTCCAGACCCTCGCCCTTGACAAAGCGGGCGAACTTGACGATCTTGATCTCGCCGCCCAGGTCCTTAGCGACCTTAGCGGTGTACTGAGCAACGGTCAGGTCGCCGTCCTTGACGAACTCCTGATCGACCAGGCAGTTCTCCTTGAAGAACTTCTTGATCTTGCCCTGGATCATCTTTTCCTTCACAGCCTCAGGCTTGTTAGCGGTCTTGGGATCCTGAGCCATCTGAGCCAGCATGATCTCCTTCTCCTTAGCCACGACCTCAGCGGGGACAGAAGCCTCGTCGACGTAGCCGGGGTTAGCAGCAGCGACCTGCATAGCGATGTCCTTGCCGTAAGCAACGAACTCGTCCTTAGCGTCGATGTCGTTGGTGGTCTCGAAGTTGACCAGAATGCCGTGGGTGCCGCCGCCGTGGACGTATGCAGAGCAAACGCCCTCGTAACGGGTGAAGCGGCGAACCTTGATGTTCTCCTTGATGACCAGGATCAGGTTCTTCAGAGCCTCGTCAACAGTCTCGCCAGCCTCGGTCTTGCAAGCCATCAGAGCCTCGACATCAGCGGGGTTCTGCTTCATGATGACCTTGGTGGCCTCCTTGACGAAGTCGACGAACTTGTCGTTCTTGGCAACGAAGTCGGTCTCAGCGTTGACCTCGATGACAACACCGACCTTGCAGGCGGGGCAGTAGTCAGCGTAGACCATACCCTCGGCAGCAACGCGGCTTGCCTTCTTGGCGGCGGTAGCCAGACCACGCTCGCGCAGGATCTCGATTGCCTTCTCGAAGTTGCCGTCAGCCTCGGTCAGAGCCTTCTTGCACTCCATCATGCCGCAGTCGGTCTGCTTGCGCAGTTCCATAACGTCCTTTGCAGAAATAGCCATTTTTGTTTTCTCCCTTACACGTTATTTGATTGGTTGCGGAATGGGAAATCAGGCGTTTGCTGCGTCCTCGGCGGGAGCGGCCTCCTGGTTGCCCTGCTTGCCTTCCAGCACAGCGTCAGCCATAGCGCCAGCGATCAGCTTGACAGCGCGGATTGCGTCGTCGTTGCCGGGGATCACGTAATCGATCTCGTCGGGGTTGCAGTTGGTATCAACGATAGCCACGATGGGGATGTTCAGCTTGCGGGCCTCAGCAACAGCGATGCGCTCCTTGTGAGGATCGACGATGAACATAGCCTTCGGCAGGGTCTTCATGTTCTTGACACCGCCCAGGTACTTGTCCAGCTTCTCCATCTCCAGCTCCAGCTTAGCCACTTCCTTCTTGGGCAGCAGCTCGAAGGTGCCGTTCTCCTTCATCTTAGCCAGCTGATCCATACGGTCGATGCGCTTGCGGATGGTGCGGAAGTTGGTCAGCATACCGCCCAGCCAGCGAGCATTGACATAGTGCATGCCGCAGCGCAGAGCCTCGTCACGGATGGACTCCTGAGCCTGCTTCTTGGTGCCGACGAACAGGATGTCGCCGCCCTCAGCTGCAACTTCCTTCACGTAGTTGTAAGCCTCGTCCAGCTTCTTCACGGTCTTCTGCAGATCGATGATATAGATGCCGTTGCGCTCGGTGAAGATGTACTTCTTCATCTTGGGGTTCCAGCGGCGGGTCTGGTGACCGAAGTGCACACCTGCCTCGAGAAGCTGCTTCATAGAAACGACTGCCATAATAAAATACCTCCAGATATTGTTTTGCCTCCGCACACCATGATCTGCACGGTACATCGGGTACCGGCGGACTGCCCTCAACCCAAAAGGGCACAAAAGGGCATAGTGATGCGTGTGTAATGCTTTGTTATAATAGCACAAAAAGAATGCGGTTGCAAGTAGTTTTCTCTGTTTTGTATAAAGAATTCCTTGTTTTTTCTCTTATTTGCCCGTATTCATCCCGCTCAGGCCCGCAACACCCATGCGGTTGAGGGCGTATCCCTTGCCGAACATCAGGTCGTATTGCAGCATCCAGTGCTCGTTCGTCCAGCGCTGCTGGAACTCCGTGGGCTGCTGGGTGGTAGTGCCGTCCAGATTCATGGTGGTGCCGCGAGTGCAGCTGCGGCTGGCGACCCGCAGCTGCCGGTTGAGGAATTGGAAGTACAGCGGCTGCTCCAGCCCGAACAGCTCCATCATCACCGGGGAGATATCGTAAGCGGCAATGGTGCCAAAGTCCACCGGCTGCTGGCTGTAATTCGACCACATCAGCAGCGTGGTCTGGTGCAGACGGGGGTCGGTGCTGGAGCCGCTCGCGTAGCCGGTAGTGGTGTAGACATCGTAGTTGGAGTCAATGGGGTTATAGTGGTCGCCCCAGAACACCAGAATGACCGGCTCGTCCACCTGAGAGAAGTACGCCGTCAGCTTGCCCAGCATGGCGTCCGCATCCCGGATGCCGGTAGCGAAATCTTCCAGCGCGCCCACAGTGCTGCTCTTGAGCCCCACCGGATGGGATACAACGTGCACCCGCTCGTCGTCCGGGTAGTTGTCTCTATTATAATTGGTATGGTTCTGCATAGTGACCGCGTGCAGGAAGATGGGCTTATCAGAGGAAGTGCTCATCTTCTCGTACTGCTGAATGATCTGGTCGGCCATGGAGTCATCGGTCACAAGGCCGCTGGTCCAGTAGTGCTTGCGCACCTTGGTCACGCCGTGCATATCCTCCAGACTGATAAAATCGCTGAAGCCGAGGTTTGGATAAGCCTTATCGCGGCTCCAGTATTTTGCCCAGAAGCAGTGCACCGCAGCGGTCTGGTAGCCCTTGAGTTTGAGGTAATTGGGCAGGGCGAACATGGGCTTTGTGACGTGCTGCTGGTAGGGCTTGCTGCCGCTGGGCAGGAAGGACACCGAGTAGCCGGTCAGAGCTTCAAACTCCACATCACAGGTGCCGCCGCCAAAGCTGGGGCTGTATGCCCTGCCGTAGGCACTGGTCTGCTGCAAAGCGTGGAGGTTCTGCGATACATCGGTATCAAAGGTGATGCCGTACTGCTCCAGCTCGGAAACATCCCAGTAGGACTCGTCCATCACATAAATAATGGTGGGCTGCTTTGCCTGCTCCTCCTTGGGGGTGGTGGCGGCATAACTGCCCGCATACATGGGGCCGGTAGAGAATTTTTCGCTCTCGGCTACATTATCCAGAATATCGTCCACTGCCTGCTCCGAGTAGCCCTCGGGCTTGTCGATCTCCAGATTGGTGAGGTTAGTCATAAAACCGGTAAGTACACCGTAGTAGCGGTAGTAGCGGTCCTGCATCCACGCGTCTGGCGTGATGCCCAAAACCTGTGTGACAGCAGGCTGTAAGTAAACGCCAAACACCAGCAGGCACAGCGCTGCTGCCGAAGCACCGGTACCCGCAAGCCTTGGCAGCCAGCGCTGACGCAGCCGTCCACGGTAAATAAAGAAGCTTGCCACCGTCAGTACCAACACCAACACAATGGAGACCACCATGCTGGTCTGCAGCTTGAGCCCGGCAGCAGAGGCCACACCGGCGGCCTCGGACACCTGCATCAGATCCCACGGCAGAAAGGGCTCGCCCCGCAGCTGCATGGTATAGAAGTTTACCGCGCAGGGCGCACAGCCCAGAACAGCCATGCCCAGCGTGGCAAGCGGCGGGATGCGCAGCACCCAGTCCAGCAGTTCCCACACCAGAAACAGCAGCAGCCATGCCAGCAGGTACGCCCCGAAATGGGGGAAAATAAAGCTGATAAAGGTATCAGCGGTCAGTGACCCGCGCGCGATCCACTCGCCCAGCAGCAGCACGATAAAGGAAGCTGCCGCCGGGAAGAGCATGCGCAGGGTCAACAGCGGTTTGGATGTTTTCATAGTCGATATCCCTTTCCACGTCCCGAACCCTATTTTCAAAGTGGCTGTGCTATTTGCACAAGCCTTTCGTGCCTATTATAGTCACTTTGCCGAAAATGTCCATTCATGATTTTACAAAAATTATGGTTTTATTTTTCAAAATATTCCCCTATTTTTCACAGACCCAGCTTTGCACGCAGTTGCTGCCAGAAGCCGTGAGGTGCTGCCGGTGCTGCCGGCACGGCGGTATGCACCAGAATGGCATCCGTGCCGATTGTTTCGATCTCCCGCCATGGGATGGTCAGGCTCTCGTCCCGGCCCAGCAGACCCAGCAGCCGCGGTCTGCCCAGCAAGATCAGGCATTGCAGCTGCGCCGTTGCGGGGTCAAACTCCAGATCATCCGCGCGGCCAAGGCACACTCCCTGTTCCAGCTGGACGACCTCCTTCTCGCACAATTCCCGGATCGTCACAGCACTCTCCCCCTTTCTGCCACAGCATACGCCAAGGCAGCACTTTCTATGCCAAAGGGGTGGAAAGCACCCACCCGGTTGTGGTATACTATGGAAAATATCTGAGAAATGTATCCAAAGCAAGCGAGGCAGTAGTTATGTATAAAAGCATTATTTTTGATATCGGCGGTGTGCTGGTGGATTTTGACCCCAAGGCGTACCTCGTAGACCGGCTGTGCAACGCCGAAATGGAGGAGAAAGTTTACGACCTGACCTTTGGCAGTGAAGAATGGAAACTGCTGGATGCTGGCAAGCTTTCCCGCTATGACGGCAACCAGCGGATGCTGGAGCGTGCCCGCGCCGAGGGCTGCGCCTTTGAGGTGCAAGGCGTTCTGGACGACTGGATGCACATTCTGCGCCCGCGTCTGCGGATGCTGGAACTGGTTCGGCGGCTGAAGAACCACGGCTATTGCGTGTATTACCTGAGCAACATTCCGCAGGATGTGCTGGAATTGCTGACCGAGCGCGGCGTGTTGACCCAGTTTGACGGCGGCGTAGCCTCCTGTGAGGTACAGGTCAACAAGCCTGACCCACAGATCTACAAGGCTCTGCTGAAGAAATATCAGCTGAAGGCCAGCGAGTGCGTATTTATCGATGACAGGTTAGAAAACGTGCAGGCCGCCTTTGCGATGGGTTTTGCCGGTATCCAGATGAAGGACAGCGTAGGCACGCTGATCCGCAGCCTTGCCACCTGTAACGTGACGCTGCGCTGAGCATTGATGCTGTAAAACGCAGCAGCCCCTGCCGGAGAAGCTTTCTCCGGCAGGGGCTGCTTTGCGTTGGTGGGAACTTACTTTTCTTCGTAGCTCTGGCAGTAGTGCGGGGTCTCCACCTGCTGGGTGGTGCAGCTGCACTGCTCCGTCACCTTGATCTGCGGCAGATCACATTTGCAGCCGTCCACATTGTGGCAGCACGCGCAGACATCACAGGTCACGCCGATGTTTTCCATGCTTATCACCTCTTTGTCCATAGGTTACCCTGTGGAGCAAGGGTTTATACATGGGTTTTACCAAGCAACCAGATCTGTGCCCAGCTTACGGCAGGCAGCCTGCACGTCGTCATCGGGGGTTTCGTTGCAGATGAGCCCTTCCTCACTGAACAGCTGTGCGCCATCGTCCTGTGCGCGCTGTGCCCAGTCGCGCATCCACTGGCCATCGCCCCAGCCGTAGGAGCCGAACAGTGCGATCTTTTTGCCGTTCAGCGAGCCTTCCAGTGCAGCAAACATGGGCTCGAACTCGCTCTCTTCCAGCTGCTCTGCACCCATAGCCGGGCAGCCAAAGGCCACCACATCAAACTCTGCCAGCTTTGCGGGGGTCATCTCGGCGCAGGACACGATGGTGCCGTTGGCACCTGCGCCCTCGGCGATGCAGTTTGCCATGGTCTCGGTGTTGCCGGTTGCGCTCCAAAATACGATTGCTACTTTGCTCATAAAACTCTACCTCTTTCTCTGCGTAGTTAGTTTAGAATAACTTCATGTTCTGTGAAAATGCGTCCATGTTTCATGACGCATTTTTGTAGTTAGTATTTTCTAACCGTCAACAGGATACCACAGCCCTGCCCTGCTTGTCAAGGTATTGGCGCAATGTTTGCACGGCACAACAATGCCACCTTTTCTGAAGCACACAGAGCGTGCGTTTCAGCTGCCCAATACGCGGAACGCCACCAGCAGCACCCCGTAGATAACCGGCTGGTGCAGTAGATACAACAGCAGCGAGTGCCGCCCAAGCCAGCCCAGCGGCAGGCAGACCGAGCGGCGCAAGGGCTCCATGCGCTGCCGCCCTACAACGCCGTAGAGAAAGTATCCCGCCCAGAACAGAAACAGCCACGGCAGAAGGGCAAAATAATCCGTAGAATAGAACCACCACGGATAAAAGCCAAAGTACGCTGTAACGTAGTTTGCATAGAGTGCCTGCGGCAGCCAGAGGCGCAGACTGCCAAAACCCAGATAGCCTGCCGAAACATTGCGGGTCAGGGCAAACAGCACTGCCGCGACGGCAAGCCCAGCCGCCGGGGGAATCTGCCGCAGCGGCTTTTCCAAAAGGCCGGTCAGCAGCATAGCGCTGCCCAGCAAGGTCAGCACACCAAAAACGACCCTGTCCTCCGGCATAAAAAGCAGTGTGACCGCCGTGACAAGCACCCCTGCCCCGAACACCTGTGCGCCCCGGCGCAAGGTATGATGCCCCAGTTGCACGCAAAAGCCGGACAACAGAATAAACACCCAACAGATGCTCTGTTGCCACAGATGCCCGGGCAGGCCATAATACCAGTCGGCCTGAATGCCGAAGAGATTGACCAGATCCCAGCAGCCGTGATAGAGCATCATGCTAACTAAATCCAGCCCGCGCAGTTCGTCCAGAAGGGCGTAGCGGCCAGAAGTGTTATTGTACTTCACGGCGTTTTCCTTCCTTTTTGTCACACTGTTACACCGTTTTGCGGCGCAGCAAGCTCATGGGCGGCAGCTCCGGGGTGGGCATGGTGTATTTTTCCATGGCGTGAGGGGTGCTTTCCACCCGCTCCCCTGCTTCGTTTTCGATCCATTCCGGGGTAAGCGGGATGCTGCGGCCGTCCGGGCACAGCGCCTCCAGCGTATCCCCAAGGCTCCATTTGCCGCGCTGCTGGCAGTGGGCGATGCCGTTTTCCCAGCTGTCCACCGTGCCAACGAACTCCCACTCGCGGATGTAGGTAGCGCTGTCGGTGGCCTGTTTGGCCTGCTCGCGGCCGAAATAGAAGCCGGGAGAGTAGTGCCGGTGGCTGGTACGGGTAAGCTCTGCGTACACCTCCGGCGGCAGTTCAAAGTTATCGTTTGCCGGGTCGGCCAGATAGGCGTCCAGTGCCTTGCGGTAGGCAGCGGTAACGCTGGCCACATAGTAGAAGGTCTTGGCACGGCCTTCGATCTTCAGGCTGTCCACGCCCGCCTTGCAGATCAGGTCAATGAAGGGCGCGGTGCACAGATCGTTGGCGTTAAGGATGTAGCTGCCGTTCTCGTTTTCGCCGATCTCGTACAGCTGGCCGGGGCGGGTCTCCTCGCTCAGGTAGTACTTCCAGCGACAGGGCTGGGCGCACTGGCCGCGGTTGGCATCACGTCCGGCCATGTAATTGGACAACAGACACCGGCCGGACACGCTCATGCACATAGCACCATGCACAAAAGCTTCAATTTCAAGCTCCGGCGGGGTCTTATCGCGCAGGATGGCGATATCCTGTAAGGTCATCTCCCGGGCCAGCACCACCCGCTTTGCGCCCATTTTGTAGGCGGCGCGGGCGGCTGCCCAGTTGGTGATGCCGGTCTGGGTAGAAAGATGCACGTCAATGTCCGGGGCAAAGGTCTTGCAGGCATCCAGCACACCAAGGTCTGCCACGATAAAGGCATCCACACCGGCCTTGGCAGCCTCCTTGATGGCCTCCGGCAGACGGTCGGCCTCCTCGTTGGTGGGCAAGGTGTTCATGGTCAGGTAGACCTTGCGACCACGGGCGTGGGCGTAGATGACGCTTTCCGTCAGTTGCTCCGGGGTAAAGTTGGCCGGGGCAGAGCGCATACCGAACTCCGGCAGACCGCAGTAAACGGCATCGGCACCGTAGTTGATGGCATAACGCAGACGTTCCGCATCGCCCGCCGGGGCAAGCAGTTCCGGGATCTGTAACATTTGTAGGTTCCTCTCTTATGTATCACAGTTTTTAACGGGAAAGGGGCCGCTGCACCGTGTTTTTTAGTGCAGCGGCCTTTCCTCAGTTTTTCAGGCTTTTGTTCACAGCTGCGGCAGTTTTGCAGTTTGCGTTATGCTCTGCCAGCGTGTGGGCGTAGTAGTAATTGCCCTTGAGGTCGGTCACAAAGAAGTAAGCGTCCTTGGCTTCCTCGTCGGGCTGCGGCTCCAGCGCCGCTTTGATGGCGGCAAGGCCGGGGTTCGAGATGGGGCCAGCGGGCAGACCGGTGCAGCTGTAAGTGTCGTAGGCTGCAAGGATATTTTCCGGGATATCATCCCAGCCGCCGTAGTAGGGTGCGACCCAGTTCCAGAGATAGTTGTTGTCGGCGTCGCTCTGGATATGGCTGGAGGTGTTGCTTTGCAGCCGGGGGTAGGGCGAGCCCTCCGCCAGACGGTTGCGGAACACCTGCGCCACGTTGGAGTCCTGACTGTTGCCCGCTTCCTCCTGCACAAAGGAGGCAAGGGTGACCAGCTCCGGCAGGGTCATGTCCTGCTTTTTGAGCGCTGCGTACATTTCCTTGGTAAATTGTGCATCGAACTGGGCGTAGAAGGTAGCCACATAGTTGTGCACCGTATCACCCTTCAAAAACTCGTAGGTCTCCGGGAAAAGATAGCCCTCGCACTTCATAAAGCGGTTCGGGGCGTCTTTATCCTCCGGGACATACTGCCAGAAGGTATAAGCGCTGAAATCGCCCTCGTTGGCTTCCTTCAAAAACTCCTCGGCGGTGCACAGACCGGCGGATTCCATCTTCTGGGCAATGGCAATGGCCGTTGTGCCCTCTGGGACAGTCACCCGCACTGTTTCTGCCTTGGCGTACTGGGAAAGGGTGGCAATGATCGCATCGTAGGAAATCGCACTGGTCTGCAAGACAAAATCGCCGTACTGCAGCTTTGCGGCAGCGCCCTTTTCCCCCACATACCAGCGGAACAGGTAGGCAGAGCGGATGACGCCCGCTTCCTTCAGCTTGTTGGCAATAGCCGCCACGCCGCTGCCCTGCGGGATGCTTACGGTCACCTCTGTGCTGCCGGGTGCGCCGTTGCCGTGGATCTCATTGTAGGCAAACCGCACCGCCGCACCCGCTGCCAGAAGCAGCAGCAGAAGCACCACCAGCAGAATTTTGCCTGCGCCGCCCTTTTTGCGGGCTGCGTGTGTATCGTTGTGTGCCATACGCACCTTCCTTTTTTCAGTTTTCCAGCATCAGACGCAGATAGCTTTCGCTCACATCAAAGGGCTCTGCGTCAAAGCGGATCATGCCGTATTCCTGCCGGGTGCCCTCGCCCAGAAACAGCGGCTGGGCAGCGCCTACCGTGATGACTGCCTTTTCCACGATGACTTCCTTCTCGCGGGCGGCTTCCATCAGGATCTCGGCGGCGCGGTCGCTGTCGGCCATCATCTCCACAAAATACAGGGTATCCTCCTTGCGGAAGTAGATGCCGTAACCATGTTCGTTGGACACGATGGTAGCGCCCCGGGCGTACAGCTCCTGCAACACCACCGCCATGCGTTCCGGGCTCAGCTGCACGGTATCCTTCCAGAACTGTTCTCGCAGCTCGCACAGCTTTTTGGCTGTCACCGTGTCAAATTCCGCCTGGCTCCACAGGTTGCGGCTCACCTCACGAGGCAGGCAGCGCAGGGCAAAAGCCTGTGCAAAGCCTTTATCCTGCAGCAGAGCGGCCTGTGCTGCATCTGCCGGGACTGCAACCGTGAAGCCTGCGCCCCGCAGCTTTTGCTGGGCGCACAGGGTATCCAGCAGACCCGCCAGCAGCAGACTGCCCTCGCCGCACAGGCACAGGTAATTGCCCGTGCGCCCCTGCAGGGTGACCGGCACAGCCAGCGCAGCCGCCACGATGGCGTCGTTTTCATCGGCTACATAAATGTTCTGCACACCGGCAAAACGTTCCAGTACCATTTTTGCAAAATCTTCGGTATCATGATGCTGGCTCTGCCACAAAGCCAGCACTGCCGCCTCGTCGGACGGCTGCATCAGACGATACATCGTTCAGGATGCCCCCTCTTATCGTATTTTATTGTTCAGCCCAGTGTTTTCCGGGCAAGCTGCTGTACCTCTTGCTGGATCTCTTCAATGCTGCGCATAGCGTCCCCGCTGGTGCAGTGCACGGTATCCCAGCCAAGATGCCGGGCGCAGAACTCAGCAGCAGCACGGCTGCGCGCCAGATAGGCGGTATCCTTCTCGTGCACGTCCTTTTTGCTTTCGTCGCCGTGGTAGCGCTGGGTCATCAGCCGCTGGCTGACCGCCGGGTCTACCTGTAAATAGATGACCCTGTCCGGTGCGGGCAGACCCAGCAGACGGAACTCGTAATCAAACAGCCAGTGCAGATATTCCTCCCACTGCTCCTGCGGAAGCTTCGAGCACTGGTGCACCGCGTTGGAGGTGGTGTATCGATCGGCGATGATCACACCGCCCTGCTCGTAAAAGCTGCCCCAGCTGGTTTTATAGCTGGCATAGCGGTCCACCGCGTAAAAGCTAGAAGCCGCATAGGCGTTTACATCGTCCGGATGCTGGCCGAACTGCCCCGCCAGATACATCTTGACCAGTGCGCTGGAATCACTGGCATAATCCGGGAAGGTGATCTTTTGCACCGGCACGCCCTGCGCGGCAAGGTGCTCTGCCAAGAGCTTTGCCTGTGTGGCTTTTCCGCTGCCGTCCAGCCCTTCCAGCACGATGAGTTTTCCCTTGCTCATACGACGGCACCTTCTTTAATGGCAGCATATTTTGCGCGCACCTCAGCGGTCTTGCCGCAGCACATCTTGCCCTCCGGGCAGGCGCCGCACAGGCAGGCAGGGCCGGCCTTGGCAAAGATATGGGGTGCCACCGGGTAAACCAGCGTGAACATCTTTTCAGCCAGTTCCCGGATCTCCCACTGGGCGCGGTTGCAGCAGCGCAGCTGGAAGAAGTTCATCAGGCTGCGGGCGTTCATGGTGACCACCATTTTGGTCTCGCAGGCGTTGGGCAGCACAAAGCGGGCGTCTTCGTTGGCCTGCTTGGAGGCCTTAGCGCGGGCCTGCTTTTCCGGCATTCCCTCGGCCATCAGGCGGGCGGTGTGCCCCTCCTCCAGCTTATGGGCAAGGTCGAGATAACGCTGGGCGTCCTCCTCCATGCTGGCAAGGAAAGCCGCCTTTGCTTCCGGGATAGCCTCGATCTCCGGGGGCGTCACATAGCGGAAATCATCCAGACGCACATAGCGCTGGCTCTGCACGCTGAAGGACGCGATGCGGTGCCGGGTGATCTGGGCAAGCAGGGTGCGGCTGACTCCCTCGATGCCAAAGGTAAAGCTGGCGTGCTCGATGGGGCTGGCATGGCCAAGGTCACTGAGCATGGTCAGGAATTTTGCAGTTTTTTCCTCGTCCAGTCCATCCAGAAGGTCGGTGATGTGGGCGTCGGAATAGCAGAGCTTTGCGGCAGCCGCCACCACCTTTTCCGGTTCCGGGGTGTGGGCGATCAAACGAACAGTCATCATAGGGTCATTCTTCCTCCGTAATCTTGGTCAGGGGCGCAAAATTGGCCATCGTTTTCTTGATGCCCACTTTTTCAAAGTTGATCTCTACGATCTGGTCCCCGGCAGCGGGCTTCACCTTCAGCACCGTGCCGCGGCCAAATACTTTGTGCTCCACGATATCACCCGGTTCATAGTGCTTTGCGCCGGAAGCCGCCGGTTTTGCGGCAGAATTTGCTGTAAAGGCTGTTTGCTTTACAGCGTTTTTTGCCGTATTGCTGCCAGAATATGCAGAACCAAATCCGCTGTTTCTGGCAGTTGGCTGGGTAGAGCTGTTGCCATAGTGACTACCAAAACCGGAAGAAGTGGTGCTTCTTCCACCGTAAGAGGAGCCAAAACCACGGCTTTCACCGGCGTTATATTCCCGGTTCAGGTAGCCGCTGCGGTTATTCGAACCGTAGCCTGCGCCGTAACCGCCGCCGTAGCTGCTGCGGCTGTAACCGGAAGGACCGGAGTAACCGGATGCCCCGCCGGGCACAGTATCGCTATAACTGCTGCCCCAGCCACCCATGCGGGAACGCTGTTCCAATACAGGGCTGCGGGTCTCCTCTATATATTCCGGCTCGATCTCCCGCAGAAAGCGGCTGGGCTCGTTGCGCTGGGTGCGGCCATACAGCATCCGGGTGACGCTGTTGGAGATGTACAGCTCCTTTTTGGCGCGGGTGATGCCAACGTAAGCCAGACGGCGCTCCTCTTCCAGATCTGCCTCGGAGTACTTGCTCATCTCGCTGGGGAAAACACCCTCCTCCATGCCGATGAGGAACACATAAGGAAACTCCAGACCCTTGGCAGAGTGGATGGTCATCAGTACCACCTGATCGCTGCTTTCGTTGTAGCTGTCGATATCGCTGATGAGGGCGATATCCTCCAGATAGCCCTCCAACGTGGCTTCCTCGCCGTGCTGGTCGCAATAGTTTTTAACGTTGTTCACCAGCTGACCAAGGTTCTGCAGCCGGTCGGCGGCATCCTCGTGCCCCTTGGCGGCGTCTGCCTCCAGCATGGCTTTATAGCCGGTCAGTTCAATGACGTCGGAAGCAAACTCGTCCAGCGTGCGGGTGGCAAGAGAATCCTGCAGGCGCTGGTAGATCTGCCAGAACTTGAGCAGCGGCATCACCGCGCGGGAAAGCTTCGCGTACTGGTCGGCATGGCTGATGATATCCAGCATACTGACCCCCTGCTGCCCGGCAAGGTCCGCGATAACGTCCACGGTGGTGGCACCGATCTTGCGGGCGGGCTCATTGATGATGCGGCGCAGCCGCACATCGTCCCGGGGATTGGCCACGATGGACATATAAGAGTGGATGTCCTTGACCTCCTTGCGGTCGTTGAAGCGCTGCCCGCCCACGATCTTATGCGGGATGCCCGCGCGGGTAAAGTAGCTTTCGATGGGAGCCGACTGGGCGTTCATGCGGTAGAGAATGGCGTGGTCTGCCAAATGCCCGCCCGCTCTCAGGTGCTGGCCGATGACATCCGCGATATGGCTGGCTTCGTCCTGCTCATTCTCGGCGGTATACACCTGCACCTTATCGCCCTCACCATTATCCGTCCACAGAGTCTTGCCCTTGCGCTCGGTGTTGTGCTGGATGACGCAGTTGGCTGCGTTAAGGATATTGGAGGTGGAGCGATAGTTCTGTTCCAGACGGATGGTCTTGGTACCGGGATAGAGCTTTTCAAAGTTGAGAATGTTCTCAATGGTAGCGCCACGGAAGCGGTAGATGCTCTGGTCGTCATCGCCCACCACGCAGATGTTGCGCTCCGGCCCGGTGAGCAGACTGACCAGACGGAACTGTGCCACGCTGGTATCCTGATACTCGTCCACCAGCAGGTAGCGGTACTTGTTCTGGTAGAATTCCCGCACGTCCGGGTGGTCGGCCAGCAGCTGCACGGTCTGGTAGATGAGGTCGTCAAAATCGAACGCACCGGCCTCTTTCAGCTTTTTCTCGTAAGCTGCGTAGATGCGGGCGGTCTGGGTGCTCTTCACGTCTCTGGCGTGGTCTGCAAGGGCCTGCTCCGGGCTGACCAGCTGATCCTTCCAGCGGCTCATCTGATTGATGGCGGCTTTGATGGGCAGAAATTTATCGTCGATGCTCAGCTCTTTATATACCGTTTTCATCACACGCTGGGCATCGTCTGTATCATAGATGGTAAAGCTGCGGGGGTAGCCGATCTCCTCTGCCCAGCGGCGCAGGATGCGCACACAGGCCGAGTGGAAGGTGGAGGCGAACACTTCGTCCCCTTCCTCGCTGCCCAGCATCCGGCGCAGGCGTTCCTTCAGCTCCCCTGCCGCCTTGTTGGTAAAGGTAATGGCCATCACGTTCCAGCTGCGCACCGCGTTGCGGCGCAGCATCCCGTCCAGCCAGCTGGGGGCGTCTGTGCCAGTCATGATGGCGGTGCGCAGAGCCTTGACGTCCTCCTCGGTCACCGGGCGGGGCGTTTCCTTAGAGCCGTGCGCCGAGCCGAACCGAATGAGGTTGGCAATGCGGTTGACCAGCACAGTGGTCTTGCCGCTGCCGGCACCGGCAAGGATGAGCAGCGGGCCGTCCGTGGTAAACACAGCCTGCCGCTGCATATCGTTCAGGCGGCCGAATTGCTTTTCAATGTAAGTATCACGCAGGGTGCAGAATTCCTGCCCGAGAGATGCTGCCATGGTTTCACCTGTTTCCTTCGCTGTTATTCATACCGTATAGTATAACACATTTCAAAAAAGTTGTACACCAAAACTGCATAGAGTTACAGCTGCTTTTCCAGCAGATAACGGTCGTAGCCACCGTACATCTCCCGGCGGCAGCGGATGACGAAGCCGCCGGCCTGTGCATTGCGCAGGCTGTAACTGTTATCCGGGCTGACGGTGGCCCCCAGATGGGTGATCTGCGGGGGCAGCAGCGGCAGAGCCGCCTGCAGCATAGCGCGCTGCAAGCCGTTGCCACGCCAGTCCGGGTGCACTACTGCGCTGTCTGCGTTGGCCCAGTGCTGCCACTGACTTTGCGGCACGCCCAGAAAGGCGGCATAGTTTTCACTGCTCTGCCCGCACAGGCGCAGGATGAGGTACGCGCCCAGCCGCCCCTGCTGCCACGCGCCGATACATATCCCGGTGCGCAGATAGCCGGTAATGTTTTCCAGTGTGTCCGGCACGAACTGCTCCGGGTGCGGCATGGCGGCGCGCACTTCGTTTTGCAGCGCGAACACCGCCGGTGCTTCGGCAGGGGTGCAGCGCCGCAGGGTGACAGCCTGCCGGGCGGGCTTGCCGCATACTTTTTGCAGAAAATAGTCCATCTGTACTATGCCCTCCAAAATAAAATCGTACTTTTCAGCAGATTCCAGTATAAATGACGCTTTTCTAAATGTCAAATTATGCTATAATAGGAGAGAAGGGGCTGTGGAGGGATCCTCCCTGCCCGTTTGTATGAAGTTCGGGGCGGCTTGCCGCCCGGAAACGGAGGAACCATCCATGAAAGATCCCGCACTGGCATCGTCCAGCCGTCTGGGCGGCGCTGTGATCAGCGACCGTGTTGTTGCAAGCCTGCTGGAGGAGCTGTCCAACGGGCGCTATGCCCAAGCCGACCGTCTGCCCGCCGAGGTAGACCTTGCCACCGAGCTGGGGGTAAGCCGCACCGTGATCCGTGACGCGCTGAGCGAGATGGAGCGCGCCGGTTATGTGGAACGAGTGCGCGGTATTGGCACGGTAGTGAACCGCGCTGTGCTGGGGCTGCGCAGCCGCCTGGACCAGAAGCTGGAGTACTACCCGCTGATCCGCAGCTTTGGCAGCTACCCCCATGCCGACGGCATTCAGGTGATGCTTCTTCGTGCAGGCGAGGAGATGGCGCATGCGCTGGCGCTGGAAGTTGGTGAAGAGGTGATCTGCATCAAAAAGCGCATCCTTGCCGACACCACCCCGGTGATCTACTCCATCGACTACCTGCCCCGCAGCCTGTTCGGCAACCGGGACTACACCCGTATCGACCTGACCGGCGACATCTTTGAAATTTTGGAGCAGGAGTGCCACCAGCAGATCTCTTCCAACGTGGCGCACCTGAAGGCCAGCTGCGGCGACGAAGCCATCCGTGCAGCCATGCGGCTTGCCCCGGGCGAGGCCATGCTGCTGCTGGACGAGGTATGTTTCAATCGTTTGTGCAGGCCGGTGATGCGCTCGCTGAGCTACTACACGAACTTTTTTGATTTTTCCATCTTACGCAAACTGCTTTAAACGGAGGTATCCTATCTATGCGTCATCTGATCGACCCTTTGGATCTTACCCAGCAGGAGATCACACAGCTGCTTGATCTTGCCGACCGTATCTGCGCCGACCCTGCTGCCTATCAGGAGGTTGCCAACCACAAAAAGCTGGCTACCTTGTTCTACGAGCCCTCCACCCGCACCCGCCTGTCCTTTGAGGCGGCTATGCTGAACTTGGGCGGTCATGTGCTGGGCTTTCCCAGCGAGAACGTGTCCAGCGCCACCAAGGGCGAGAGCGTGGCCGACACCATCCGGGTGGTGTCCTGCTATGCCGATATCGTTGCCATGCGCCACCCCAAGGAGGGCGCACCGCTGCGTGCTTCCCGCTACTCCCGCATTCCGGTGATCAACGCCGGTGACGGTGGCCATCAGCACCCCACCCAGACACTGACCGACCTGATGACCATCCGCCGCCGCATGGGCAGGCTGGATGATCTGACCATCGGTCTGTGCGGTGATCTGAAGTTTGGCCGCACCGTCCACTCCCTGCTCAAGACCATGGCGCGCTGCAAGAACGTCCGCTTTGTGCTGATCAGCCCGGAGGAGCTGCGGGTGCCGGATTATATCATCAACGACGTGCTGGAGGCCAACGGCATCCCCTACAAGGAGACCCGCAGTCTGGAGGAATCCATGCCGGAGCTGGATATCCTGTATATGACCCGCGTGCAGAAGGAGCGCTTCTTCAACGAGGAGGACTATATCCGCCTGAAGAACAGCTATGTGCTGACCCGCGAAAAGATGGCGCAGGCTAAGCCCACCATGGCGGTGTTGCACCCCCTGCCCCGTGTGAACGAGATCGCGCTGGACGTGGACGACGACCCGCGCGCCGCTTATTTTGAACAGGTGCAGAACGGCGTTTACGTCCGCATGGCACTGATCATGACCCTGCTGGGGCTTGCAGACCCCAAAGCACCGAAGGAGGAGAACTAATATGTTGAATATTGACGAGATTCAGAACGGTATTGTCATCGACCACATCAAAGCAGGCACTGCTGTTGGTCTGATGGATCTGCTGGGTATTGCGGGCAACCGTACTGCCAGCGTGGCGCTGATCCAGAACGCACGCAGCAAAAAGACCGCCAGCGGCCGCAAGGACATCATCAAGGTAGAGGGCGACGCTTCGTGGCTGAACCTGGATGTGCTGGCTTATCTGGACCCGAACATCAGCGTGACCATTATTGAAAACGGCAAGGCTGTCCGCAAGGAGCAGCCCAAGCCCCCCAAGCGTCTGGTGAACATTGTGCGGTGCAAGAATCCCCGCTGCATCTCCAGCATTGAAGAGGAGTGCGACCAGATCTTTGAGCTGAGCTCCAACGGCAAGTACCGTTGCATCTACTGCGAGCAGGAATTGCAGGTAAAACCGGAATAACTGCGTTTTTGCTAAAGGCATCGCATTTTAGTTTTGTAGAACAGTCAAGCCTGCGGGCTTGGCTGTTCTACTTTTTCACGGGAGGGGCGCAAAGGGAAACGACAATTGCCGCGCTGGTTTCCTACAGAAACAGTCGCGCGGCGGGCAAACTTTCTGCTGACCGGCAGACGCGATGACCAAGAGATCATATACATAAAAAGGACTGCTATACTGGGCAAAACCCATGTAGAGCAGTCCTTTTTTAACAAAAGAAAACTGACGGGACTCTTTGCAGCGCACGATACCCCGGCTTGCTTACGCCATTCCCATACAGCAAGCAGAGCCGGAATTGCGACGCATCGAGAAACTTTATCGACTGCAACCCCCAAAAGGCCCGCCGCAGAAAGTTCCGTCAGCAAGGTACTGCGCATCTCTGCACAGCCCAAAAAGCAAAGGTAGACAGCCCGCTTACACGCACCGCAGACTGTTTTTCCATCCAGCAACAAAGCTCTTAAAAAGAAGGGTGTTACCCTCCCACCGCAACGTGACAATGTCCGCACGGAAGGCTTCCTTTACTGGCTTTAGTATAGCAGAGTTACGCTTCTGTTGCACAAAAATTGTCATATTCTGACGATGCAGATGTCATGAATTGTCGGTGGGCACCGCACAGGTAAAGCGAAACCAATTGTCCCGGCAGCTCAGGGTATACTCCGCACCGTGACGCAGCAGAACGTCCCGCACGTTGGAAAGCCCCATGCCGTGGCCGGGCTCTTTGCGAGTGGTGCGGGGCAGCTGCCCATCCGGCGGCAGCTCCACATCCCGTTGCACCCGATTGCGCACCGAGAGAAGGTATTCCTCCCCCGTTTTGCGCACCCGCACATAGACCTCCGGTGGGTACGCCTGCGCTGCGGCACAGATGGCGTTATCCAGCAGATTTGCCAGCACGGTGACCATATCCACCCCGCTTAAGGGGAAATTCCGCAAATCACAAAGGTCAAAATACACGCTTACGCCCTGCCGGGCGGCTTCCTCGTATTTGCGGGTCAGGATGGAATCCAGCAGCGGGTTGTGGGTATCCATAATGGTGGTGCTGGCCGCCACAGCCTTATCTACGCCGGCAATATAGTTCTGTGCACCAGCCACATCTCCCTGTTCCAACAAGGCACGCAGCGCACTGATGTGGTTGGTGAACTCATGGGTCAGGCGGCGCTGGGCGGTGTAGGAATCCAGCAGAGCCGAGGCCCGCTGCTGCTCCAGCTCGGCCTGAAAATACAGGCTACGACGCTGCATGACCTGATCGTTGAACATCGCCACAATGCACAGATGCACCATGACAGCCACCGTAAGCCCCACTGTCATCCCCATTGTGGCCATGGTGGCCCTTTTGTTGTTATCTGTGAGCATGAGCAGGATGTTCAGCACCACGACCACACCCGGAAAAAAGCTCATGGTCAGCGCCTGCAAAGGCTCCAGCGCATTGTATCTGCGCCACTTGCCCACAAAGAACGATACCCCGGTGCTGACTACCAGATTTGCGAATGACATTATGATCAGACAATCTGCGCGCTGGATGACCTGCTGTAGCTCACATTTCAGCACCCACGATATGACATACCGCACACTGTTTTCAACCAACAGGCACATGGTGCCGTTGATCAGACAGGCGGTAAATTTCTGCCCCGGCGTGCCACCAAACAGCATAACTGTGATGAACAGAAAAAGAAGCGTGTAAACCACTGCCATCGGCGTAAAAAAGCCATGGTTGCGCACGACCGAGAGGGTCATTGTGAGCACGGTTATAATGCAGGACCACACCAGCGGGTGCTTTACCCTGCCCTTGCCAAGGTAAGCATATTCAACCATGATAAAGCCGAGCCATTGGGTCAGGCAGACCCAGTGGCCGTACATATACCAGCGCCAGAATTCTTCATTCATCGCCGAACTGCCCCTTCCATTCCAGCCATGCGTTGCGGATAGCCGGAAAATCCTGTCGGCTTGCGTTCAGTTCTACCCCGCTGCGCAGTTCTACCTTATAGTTGCGGATAGAACGCACATATTGCAGGTTGACCACATCACTGCGCCCCACCTGCAAAAAGCCGTTTTCGTACAGCATGGCGGGCAGATCAGCGATTTTGCCGTAAAAGGTGCAGATGGGCTGGTGCGGGATATCGCCGTAGACGTTGATCTGCCGCAGATCACTTTCCAGATAATAGATCTGGTCGAGAGGTATCTCGCTGGTGGTGCGGTTGTGGTGCACCTCCAGCGTCTTTTTAGGGTCGGTCATGCCGGAGAAGATATCCTCCAGACAGCTGGGCAGCTGGGCGGCAATATCCCGCTTGAGTAGGTAGCGGTAAGCGTTGACCGTGTAGCCCTGCGGGGCAAATTCCAGATAAGCCGAAATGTACACCAGCATGATGTCTGGGGTGATCTGCCGCAATTTGCGCCCCAGCGCAATGCCGTCGGTGGTTTTCAAGTCTACATCCAAAAACGCCAGCTGGTAGTGCCCCAGCTCTGGCGTGGCCAGCAGCTGCTCGCCGCTGGTGCAGACAGTGCTCTGCACCTGAATTTCCCGGGCGCGGAACCATTCCGAGATGTATTCGTCCATCCGTGCAGCGAACACCGCATCGTCGTCACAGATAAGAATGTGCATGGGCTGTTTCCTCCTTTTGAATACAAAAAAGCATATAGCAGTGTTCCCCGCCGGGAGAAGCACTGTATATGCTTTTATATTACACTTGTGCCGCCCGTTCGTCAATCAAAGGCGGAACGCACTTGTTAAAAAATCACGCAAGAAATTTGTCGTAAAGGCCAAACGCAAAGATGAACACCACGATGAGCGGCAGCACATAGGTTAAGTAGCCGCGCATCCAGTCCTGCACCTTAAGGCCCTTGCCGGTATTGACCTCTTTTTTGTAGTTCTGCCAGCCCCAGCCGTAGCGGGTAACACAAAACAGCAGATACACCAAGCTGCCCAGCGGCAGGAAGAGGTTGCTGACCAGAAAATCCTCTACATCCAGCACAGCACCGCCGAATACCGCAAAGCCATCCCATGCCCACAGGTTATAGCCCAGCACGCAGGGCATGGACAGCAGGATGATGAGCACGAGGTTCACCAGACTGGACTTTTTGCGGCTGCATCCGGTCAGCTCCATGCCGCAGCAGATGATATTTTCAAACACTGCCAGCACGGTGGACGTGGCTGCAAAGGCCATGAACAAAAAGAACAGGCTGCCCCACAGCCGCCCCATGGACATATTGGCAAAGATGTTGGGCAGGGTGATAAAGATCAGGCTGGGGCCGCTGGTCTGGTCCACATGGTAGGTAAAGCAGGCCGGGAAGATGATCAATCCGGCGGTGATGGCTACAAAGGTATCCAGCACCACGATACGGACAGACTCGCCCAGCAGAGAGTGTTCCTTGCCGATATAACTGCCAAAAATGGACATAGCACCGATGCCAAGGCTCAGGGTGAAGAAGGCCTGATTCATGGCGGAGACCAGTGTGTTGACCACGCCCACCTCCTGCATCCGTGCAAAATCCGGCACAAGGAAGAAGGAAAGGCCTTCCTTTGCCCCAGGCATGAACAGGCTGTTGACAGCCAGCACCACCATAATGAGGAGCAGGGCGATCATCATGCCCTTGGTCACACGCTCCAGACCGCTTTGCAGACCCTTGGCGCACACCAGAATGCTCACTACCACCACAAATACCATCCAGAAGGTCATGGTGGCGGGGCTGGCCAGCATTTCGGTAAACTTGCCGGCCACCTGCTCGGCGTTCAGCCCAGCCAGTTTTCCGGCAGCGGTCATGTAGAAATAGTGCAGCATCCAACCTGCTACGGTGGTGTAGAACATCATCAGCAGATAGCAGCCGATGAGGGTAAAATAGCCATGGATGTGCCACTTTTGTCCCGGCTTTTCCAGTGCCTGATACGCCCGCACCGGGCTTTTGCGGGAGGCGCGCCCCACGGCAAACTCCATGGTCATGATGGGCAGACCCAGAATGACCAGAAAAATCAGGTAAAATAGCACAAAGGCACCACCGCCGCCCTGACCGGCAATATACGGGAACTTCCATACGTTGCCGATGCCGATGGCACAGCCTGCGGAAAGCAGAATAAAGCCCAGACGGGATTTCAGAGTTTCTCGTTCCATGATCCGATAACTCCTTACTTCTGCTTTCGGGGTGCGTTTTTGCCCACAGGGCCGCGGGGACGGCGCTCGGCAGCCTTGGACTGCTGGGCAGCAGAGCGGGTCTGTGCACGACCCTTGACCGCTGCGGCGCGCAGACCGTTCACCTCGGCCTTAGTCAGTTCGCGGTAGGTGCCGGGCTTGAGCATGCCCAGCTTTACCACGCCCTCGGCGTTGCGCTTCAGGCGCACCACCTCAAGACCCACGCTCTCGCACATCCGACGGATCTCGCGGTTCTTGCCCTCTTTCAGGGTCATTTCCATCACGGTGCGGCCGGGCTCATCGGTGACCACGTTGATGGCGCAGGGCATGGTCTTGGTGCCGTCGTCCAGCACGACGCCGCTGCTCAGCTTGAGGATGGTGGCTTCATCGGCGCGGGGCTGCACGGTAACGCGGTACAGCTTGGAGATGCCGCCGGATGGATGGGTAACGGCCTGTGCAAAGGCACCGTCGTTGGTCATCAGCAGCAGACCCTCGCTGTCCTTATCCAGACGCCCCACCGGGTACAGGCGGGCGGGGATGTCGCTGACCAAGTCCATCACGGTCTTGCGGCCTAACTCGTCGCTAGCGGTGGTTACATAGCCACGGGGCTTGTACAGCGCCAGATAATACAGCTGCTGGTTCTTCTGGATGTAGATGCGCTCGTCATCCACATGGAGCACGTCACGGTTGGGGTCCATCTTGTCGCCCACCTTGACCGGGTGGCCGTTCACCTTGACGCGGCCCTCGGCAATGATCTGCTCGGCGGCGCGGCGGGAGCACAGACCCTGCTCGGCCATGATCTTCTGAATACGTTCTTCTGCCATAATATTACTCCTTGTGCGCCTCACGGCGCTCAAAACGCGCACCGCTCCCCTGCTTTTGCGGGGCACGGTGCGCGGCTATATAAACCGCAGGCCAAAAGGTCTGCGGCTGCGGCTTGATTTGTGTAAAGGGTTACTCTGCCTTGGGCTCCTCTGCGGGTGCCTTATCGCCCTTTTTGACCAGCGTGGTGAGCTTTTCCACCAGCTCGGGCAGCATGGTCAGGGCGCGGTCGATGCTGTTGGAGCTATCCGACAGCTGGATGGTGCGCACGCAGCCATCCTTGATGACCAGAAATGCCACCGGCTGGATGTTGACACCGGCACCGGAGCCGCCGCCGAACAGATCCTTGTTGGCAGCGTTCTTGCCGTTAAAATCGGTACCGCCGGAAGCGAAGCCGAAGCTCACCTTGGACACCGGCAGAATGGTGATGCCGTCCTCGGTGGTGATGGGCTTGCCGATGATGGTGTTGGAGTCCACCATCTGGTGGATCTTTTCCATTGTAACGTTCATCAGACCCTGAATAGGATGCTCTGCCATAAAAACAACTCTCCTTTATTCATCCGTACAGACGTTCGCCCGCCGGAAAGCATTCTGATATAGATTTAGTGTACCACACTTTATATAAAGATGTCCAATACTTTTTTGCGCCAGAACTCGTACAGCACACGCACGGCGGCAATGACGATGAACAGCGCCTGTGCGCTGACACGGAAGGACACCTTGTCCTGCACAGTGGGCTGGGCGCTGCCAAAGTCCGGCAGGACACGCAGCTGATCAAATTCCAGAAAGAAAAAGCGATCCAGCACGCCAAGGGTCGGGTACAGCCACGCTTGCAGCTTGCCGTAATTGCGGGCAGCTTCAGCGGGGTCGTCCCCGCGCACGCCAAAACAGACCGAGATCTTTGTAAAGCGGATGGCGCCAAACACTGCCCGTAGCAGCGTACCCACGCCCCGCAGCATGGTGCAGATCACATCCAGCGTGATCTTTGCTTTTTGGCGGGGCGGCTTTTCCGCTTTGGGCTTTGCGGGCTGCGCAGCCTTTTTTTCAGCTTTTTTGCGCTTGCGCTCCGCACGCCAAGTGCGGAATTTTGCTTTCAGTCTGCCGGTAAAGCCCTTGGGCTCCTCCGGCTGGGCGGGAGGTTCCGGCTTTGGGTATTGGAACACCGGAAAAGTGATGCCCAGTGCCCCGGCTTTTACGGTAAGCGTATCGTTTTGCCAGCAGACATCCGCACAGAAGGGGCACAGCAGCAACAGCGCCGCCAGCACCAGAATGATCAGCAGCAGGATGCCCACCACCTTGAGGATGAACAGCAGACAAGCGCCCACTGCGGAAAGAACCATGCCCATGGGTCAGCCCTCACTTTCGGTCGGATCATCTGCCGGTGCATCGCTGTGCACCGGCGGCAGGTCTGCCAGACTGGACAGACCGAACACACGCAAAAATGTATCGGTGGTGCGGAAGCTGACCGGACGACCCGGCAGGTCCAGACGACCGGCTTCTTCGATCAGGCCTTTTTCCAGCAGGCCGGACACGCTGGAGGAGGAGTCCACGCCGCGCACCTGCTCGATAAAGGCGCGGGACACCGGCTGGTTGTAGGCGATGACGGTCAAGGTCTCCATGGCCGCAGGGCCAAGCGGCACAGCGCGGCGACTGTCCAGCACGCGGCGTACACAGTCCGCCCACTGGGTCTTGGTGGCAAGTTGCCACCGGGTATTGAGATGCAGTAGGCACAGACCGCTGTCCTCCCGCTGGTAGCGGGTGTGCAGGGCTTCCAGCGCGGTCTCTACGGTAGACTGCGGCAGCTGCACCGCCTGTGCCAGCTTATCGGCAGCTATGGGGTCGCCGCAGGCAAAAAGCATAGCCTCCACGGCGGCAAGGGTTTGTTTCTGGTTCATGGGTTCTCCTTATTGCGTTCCGGGCGGGTGCGGCGCATGGTCAACTCTCCCCTGTCGTCCAGCGCAATGCGTCCGCCGCGCACCAGTTCCAGCAGCGCCAGAAAGGTAGCTACGTTGGTGCTGCGGCTCTGGCTGCGGGAAAACAGCTGTTCCATCTTTGCCACGGTACCGCCCAGCATCCGGCGCAGGATATACACCACCCGGCTGGTGACCGACACCATAGGCGCGGTGACCAGCGGCTCAAACTGCTGCTGGGTGGGCACACGGCGGGTCTTGGTGCGTCCCGCCAGCGCCTGCCAGTAGTCCGCAAGCATCTGCGGGGCATGGTGCAGCGCGTAGGTGTTGTCCAGCTCCATCTCCATAGGACGGCGCACGAACACCGGGGCGGCTTCTCCTTTTGCGCGCAGCAAAGCCGCCATGCGGCGGCACTGGTCGTACTCGATCAGCTGACCGGTGAGTTCTTGCTTCATGCGCTCGCCCTCTTCGCTGCGGGGCAATAGCAGAAAGCTTTTCATCTCCACCAGATGCGCCGCCATCTCAATGAAGGCGCTGGCAGTCTCGGGATTGGGGTCGGCCTGCTCCACGGTGCGGGTGTACTGGTCGATGAGCTGCAAAATAGGGATATTATGCAAGTCCATTTTATGTTTGGCCACCAGCGCCAGCAATAATTCCAGCGGGCCGTCAAAATCTTCCAGATGGAAGGTCAATTCCTCTGCCACTCAGATCACCGCCCCAAGGCTGCTTGCATAAACGGCGTAGGCGATCTTATCAATATACCCGGTGCCTGCGCCCAAAAGCGACCACACCACGTTATTCAGGTAGTACAGCGGCACATCCAGAAAGCCGCCCCACACCGCTGCCAGCATGACGATCATAATATATTTTTCGTACCGCATCAGACCAAAGTAGATGCGCTGCGGCAGCACCACCAGCAGAATGCGGCTGCCGTCCAGCGGCGGCACGGGAATGAGGTTGAACACCGCAAGGCTCACGTTCATCAGCACCAGAGAGCGTAGGAACATGGCAATATAAATGATAGCGTTATTGACCGGTGCCCAGTAGTACAGCACCTTCCATGCCACCATGCCAAGGTAGGCCAGCAAAAGGTTTGCCACAGGGCCGGCCAGCGCCGTAAGCGCCATACCCCACTTGGGGTTTTTGAAGTTGCGGGGGTTGGTGGACACAGGCTTTGCCCAGCCCACGCCCGCAAACACCATGCACAGCGTACCCAGCAAATCGAAGTGGGCAAAGGGGTTCAGTGAAAGACGCCCTTCACGTTTGGCGGTGGCATCGCCCAGCAGCCATGCTGCCAGCGCATGGCCAGCCTCATGGAACGGAATGGCCACCAGCGCCACCAGTGCGCGGATGATAATTGCCTGTGCGGTCATGTAAATCTCCTGTCAAAACGAATTTCTTCCTTTATAATACTATTTTTTTGTGCCCTGCACAAGCCCCACAGAACCGGGAATGCAAAAAGCTGCAAGAAATTTAAAAAAAGACTTGCTTTTTCTTTGTATCTCTGGTAAAATAGTCAAGCTGATTATTTTGATTCCATACTTCACTGTAGGAGGTGCAATTACCATGGCTAAGTGTGAATGCTGCGGCAAGGGTGTTACCTTTGGTATTAAGGTTTCTCACTCTCATCGCCGTTCCAACCGTACCTGGAAGCCGAATGTCCGTCGTGTCAAGGCGGTCGTGGAGGGCTCTCCCAAGTATGTCTACGCATGCTCCCGTTGCCTGCGCGCTGGCAAAGTTACCCGCGCTGTCTAATTTGGTGTATGTGGCCGGTCACTTTGTCGAGTGGCCGGCTTTTTTATTTGCCGCAAGGAGAGGAATAAAATGTCTTTGCCTGTTGATCCCATCATGCTACTGAGCGTGGTGAACCTGAAACTGCGGGATCAGTATAAGGATCTCGATGCGCTGTGCGAAGATCTGGAGGCCGACAAGGCCGGTCTGTGCACAAAGCTGCACGCTGTGGGCTACGATTACGACCCGCAGCGCAACCAGTTTGTCTGATTATAGCTTCCAAATCCGGCACCGGTGCGCAGCGACTGTGCCCGGGCCGGTGAATGATAAAATAAGGAGTGCTTGATTTATGATCCAGGGTACCTATTACAAAGAGTGGAGCACGGTTCTTGGCCGTGAGATGGAGTTTAAAGTGTACGGCCATGCCGGTGTGCCGGTGCTGGCACTGCCCGCCCGCGGCGGCCGTTTTTACGACTGGGAGAATAATGGGATGCCCGATGCCATTGCCCAGCTGCTGAACGAGGGCAAGGTGCAGCTGTTCTGCGCGGATGCCGTGGACAGCGAGGGCCTTTTGAACGGTGATCTGCCCCAGCGCCGCCGTGCCGAGCTGCAGGAGAAGTATTTCGTCTACCTGACCGCTGAGCTGGCTCCCCGCATTCTGACCCTGAACAACGCCAAAAAGGGTACCCGGATCTGGACTGCCGGTGTGGATCTGGGTGCTTATCACGCTGTCCACTGCCGTCTGCGCCGTCCTGCCCTGTTTGCAGGTGCTGTGGGCATGGGCGGCATCTACGACCTGACCCGTTTCTGGGGCACCGACAGCGACGACATGGTGCTGCGCTGCTCTCCCCTTGCCTATCTGCAGGAGAACGGCATTGCCAACAAGCTGGCATTGACCAAGGCAGAAGAGAACTGCCTGATCCTCTGTGCCGGTCAGGGTGCCTACGAGGGCGATGCACTGGACGACACACAGGCATTGGCTGATCTGCTGAAGGATCAGGGTATGCCCGCACATCTGGAGATCTGGGGCGGTGACGTCTCCCACGACTGGTACTGGTGGGGCAAGATGTGGAGTCTGTTTGCACCGCGCATTCTGGAAGTAAAGTAAGAATTTTTAACGAGGGAAAGCCTGCGGGGCTTCCCTCGTTTTCTTATATGCAGCGGTTTTGAATGGTCTCCGCGTGTGCTCTGGCCATGTTCAGAGGTATTTTACTTTTAAATTTATGGTTCAGAAACACCTGCGGCGTTTCTGAACCATTTTTTGTTTGCAGCACCATTTATTCTTGATTTCCTACTTGAATTGTCGGATATTATGTGCTATACTGCTGTTGCAAGAAAATATACCCCATGGGGGTTTACGAAAGGAGCGATTCCGATATGGAAGAGACCAAAAAGCACTGTTGCTGCTGCGTTGATACGCCGGAAGCGGACGCTGCGGCAGATACTGCTGTCCCCTGCTGCTGCCGCCACAAGGAGCGCAGCCAAGAGGAATACAAAGCTCTGCTCAACCGCCTGAACCGCATTGAAGGACAGGTACGCGGCATCCGCGGGATGCTGGAAAAGGACGCCTACTGCGTGGATATTCTGGTTCAGGTGGCCGCAGCAAACGCGGCGCTGAACAGCTTTTCCCGGGAATTGCTGGCGCAGCACATCGGCAGCTGCGTGGCGGACGACCTGCGTGCCGGCAGCGACGAAAAGCTGGAAGAACTGCTCCGGCTGCTGCCCAAGCTGATGAAATGACCGCCCGCCGGGCAAACTGACCACAAGGAGAAATAGCAATGGAACAATTCAACGTTACCGGCATGAGCTGCGCGGCCTGCTCTGCCCGGGTAGAAAAGGCCGTAAAGAGCGTGCCGGGCGTCACCGGCTGTTCGGTAAGCCTGCTGACAAACTCCATGGGCGTGGAGGGCACCGCAGAGGATGCCGCCATTATCCGCGCCGTGGAGCAGGCCGGTTATGGTGCAAGCCCCAAAAAGGCTGCCGCAGCCGCCAGCACCAGCGCAGAGCTGGACGCGCTGGCTGACCACGAAACGCCCAAGCTGAAACGGCGGCTCATCGCCTCGCTGGGCTTTTTGCTGGTGCTGATGTACTTTTCCATGGGACACATGATGTGGGGCTGGCCGCTGCCCCGCTGGTTTGACGGCAACCACATTGCCATGGGGCTGGTGCAGTTGCTGCTGGCGGGCATCGTGATGGTGATCAACCAGAAGTTTTTCATCAACGGCTTCAAAGGGCTGGTGCACCGCTCCCCCAACATGGATACACTGGTAGCCATGGGCTCGATGGCAAGCTTTGTGTGGAGCACCTACGCCCTGTTTGCCATGACCGATGCGCAGCTGCACGGCAACGAGAAACTAGTCATGCACTACATGATGGAGTTCTATTTTGAGTCTGCCGCCATGATTTTGACCCTCATCACGGTGGGCAAAATGCTGGAGGCACGCTCCAAGGGCAAGACCACCGATGCACTCAAGAGCCTGATGAAGCTTGCCCCCAAAACCGCCACCCTGCTGCGGGACGGTGCTGAGGTGACCGTGCCCATTGAACAGGTGCAGAAAGAGGACATCTTTGTGGTGCGCCCGGGCGAGAACATCCCGGTGGACGGCATTGTGCTGGAGGGCAGCAGCGCCGTGAACGAGAGTGCCCTGACCGGCGAAAGCATCCCGGTGGACAAGGCCGTGGGTGATAAAGTAAGCGCCGCCACCACCAACCAGTCCGGTTATTTGCAGTGCCGCGCCACCCGCGTGGGCGAGGACACCACGCTGGCGCAGATCATCCGCATGGTCAGCGATGCCGCCGCCACCAAAGCCCCCATTGCAAAGATCGCAGATACCGTATCCGGCTTTTTCGTGCCTGCGGTCATCAGCATTGCGGTAGTCACCACCCTTGTCTGGCTGCTGCTGGGGCGGGATGTGGGCTACGCGCTGGCGCGGGGCATCTCGGTGCTGGTCATCAGCTGCCCCTGTGCGCTGGGTCTGGCAACGCCGGTGGCCATTATGGTGGGCAACGGCCTTGGTGCGAAGAACGGCATCCTGTTCAAGACCGCTGCGGCGCTGGAAGAAGCTGGCCGTACCCGTATCGTAGCGCTGGACAAGACCGGCACTATCACCTGCGGCGAACCTACCGTCACCGACCTTCTGCCCGCTGCAGGCGTGACCGAGACCGAGCTGCTCACGCTGGCCGCCGCGCTGGAGGGCCACAGTGAGCACCCGCTGGCGCGGGCAGTGCTGGCCTATGCGGAGGAAAAGCAGCTGGAGCTGCCCTCTGTTACCGATTTTACTGCCCTGCCGGGCAACGGCCTTGCCGCCACGCTGGAAGGCAAGGAGATCTTTGGCGGCAATGCAGCCTTTATCGGCGCAAAGGTCGCTATCCCTGCTGCGCTGCAAATGCAGGCCGCTGCACTGGCTGCGCAGGGTAAGACGCCCCTCTTCTTTGGCGGCGCAGGTCGTTTGCTGGGCGTTATCGCAGTGGCAGATACCATCAAGGAGGACAGCCCGCAGGCCATCCGGGAGCTGCGGAATATGGGCATCCGTGTGGTAATGCTGACCGGCGATAATCAGCGCACCGCCGAAGCCATTGGCCGACAAGCCGGGGTGGACGAGGTGATCGCCGGAGTGCTGCCGGAGGGCAAGGAGACTGTTATCCGGCAGCTGCAAAAGTACGGCAAGGTTGCCATGGTGGGCGACGGCATCAACGATGCCCCTGCTCTGACCCGCGCTGACACCGGCATTGCCATCGGTGCAGGCACGGACGTAGCCATTGACGCTGCGGACGTGGTACTGATGAACTCCAAGCTGTCGGACGTGCCCGCCGCCATCCGGCTGAGCCGTGCTGCCCTGCGCAACATCCACGAAAACCTGTTCTGGGCGTTCATCTACAACATCATCGGCATCCCGCTGGCAGCCGGTGTGTTCATTCCCTTGGGGCTGACGCTGAACCCCATGTTCGGCGCAGCTGCCATGAGCCTTTCCAGCTTCTGCGTGGTGAGCAACGCCTTGCGGCTGAACCTGTTTGACCTGCACAGCGCAAAACGTGACCACCCGCCCAAACACGTCCCTGCCCTGCCCGCTGCCCTTGTGCAGCCCGCAGCGGAGGAAGATACAACTCAAAAGGAGGAGACCACAATGAAAAAGACCCTGACCGTAGAAGGCATGATGTGCCCCCACTGTGAAGCCCGCGTCAAGAAGGCGCTGGAGGCTCTGCCGCAGGTGGACGAGGCTGTTGTCAGCTACGAAGCCGGTACCGCCATCGTTACCCTGAACGCCGAAGTAGACGATGAGGTGCTGAAGAAGGCCGTGGAGGCACAGGATTATCCTGTTACCGGCATTCAGTAAGGCGAAAATGCAAAAGGCAGCTGCGTGGATTTGAAGTGAACCCCAAAAGTTAGACAAAAATAAGATCAAGCGACTCGAACGGTC